>Ga0207425_1000060_pt1 | contig 139031 bp, 121 predicted proteins | sample AraplaF_Col_mTSA_FD_184255 | JGI IMG/M metagenome (GOLD analysis project Ga0207425, IMG submission 184255) | Arabidopsis root microbial communities from the University of North Carolina, USA - plate scrape MF_Col_mTSA (SPAdes) (version 3) | ecosystem: Host-associated > Plants > Roots >...
CGGGCCGCCAGCAAGGCTGGCGGCTTGCCGCTACAATGGTGGCATGGAAATAGCCACATCGGAACCGCAGGGCAAACGCGCCGCCTACCTGGGAGGGCTGGCGATTGCTATCGGCGGCGCCATCCTGTTTTCCACCAAGGCCATCGTCGCCAAGCTGCTGTACCGCTACCACCTCGACGCGGTCACGGTGATCGCCTTCCGCATGCTGTTCTCGCTGCCAGTCTTCGCTGCCATCGCGCTGTGGAAGATGCGCACCGATCCGCCATTAAGCCGCGCTGATGCCTGGCGCCTGATCGGCCTGGGCCTGGTCGGCTACTACCTTTCATCCTATCTCGATTTCCTCGGCCTGGAATACATTACCGTCGGCCTTGAGCGCCTGATCCTGTTCCTGACCCCGTCCTTTGTGCTGCTGGCTTCCGCGCTATGGCTGAATAAGCAAATCGGCCGCAGCCAGTGGCTCTCGCTGCTGACTGCCTACGCCGGCATCGTGCTGGTGTTTTTCCACGACCTGCGCGACGGCGGCAGCAATGTAGCCCTGGGTTCGCTGCTGGTGCTGGGCTCCGCACTGGCATACGCCCTGTATTTGCTGGCTTCCGGCGAAATGGTCAAGCGCCTTGGCTCCCTGCGCCTGGTGTCTTACGCCATGTGCGTGTCGAGCGCTGCCTGTATCGGCCAGTTTTTCCTGCTGCGGCCTGCAGCGCTGCTGGTGCAGCCGATGGAAGTGTATGGCCTGTCGCTGGTCAATGGCATCCTGTGCACGGTGATGCCGGTGTTCATGACCATGATGGCCGTGCAGCGCATCGGCGCCGGTCCGGCTTCGCTGGCGGGTATGATTGGCCCTGTTTCCACGCTGTTTTTTGGCGCCGTCATCCTGTCCGAACCCGTCACCAGTTGGCAACTGGCGGGAACGGCCCTGGTGCTGGCCGGTATCTATCTGCTGTCGAAAGTGAAAGGTAAAGAGAAATGACGCCCCGCATTGCCCTGATTGCCCACGACAAGAAAAAAGACGACATGATCGCGCTGGCCCGCGAGTACGCCGCTTTCCTGCGCACCTGCAAATTGTGCGCGACAGGTACCACGGGCGGCCGCCTGATTGCGGAAGTGGGCCTGACGGTCGAACGCAAGCATTCCGGCCCGCTGGGCGGCGATTTGCAGATCGGATCCCTGCTGGTTGACGGGCATATCGATGCCATCATCTTCCTGCGCGACCCGATGACGCCGCAGCCGCACGAGCCGGATATCAATGCTTTGGTGCGTGCCTGCGACGTGCACAACGTTGCTTGCGCTACCAATATGGCCAGCGCCCACCTGGTGCTGTCGCAACTGCAGGCTGATGCCGCAAAATCGCAGCCCGTCGCATGAATCTTGGCCGGCGCCGCGCGCGCTGGCAATGTAGCGCCCTCATTACAAGATAGAGGAGAGCCTGCATGAAAACCATCCTTGGCGCGGTCGCCGCCTTTGCTGCCGCCTCGGCCACGCTCGCAGCCCATGCCGCCGAACCTGCGCTGGCCGGCTATTGGGTCGGGACCTATGGTGTCGGGAACGACGTCAATTTCCTGCGACCGCACTTTGGCACGGATGGCAAAGCCACCGTCGATATTCCCGCCTTCGACAAAAAAGGCTTGCCGCTGGGCGCAGTCGCGCAGCAGGGCAAGCAGGTGCATTTCGACCTGCCCGGCCCGGACGGCGTGCTGCAGTTTGACGGTAAGCTCCAAGGCGACCTGCTGGCCGGCAAAGTAAGCCTGAACGGAAAGGATGGCAAGTTCGCTTTCCGCCGCACCCTGGCCGATGATCCGGCACGCCACCAGCCGCTGCTGGGTGCTTACGAATTTCCCGGCAAGCGCGTGGTCGTGCTCTCGGAGTGGGGCGACTTCCCACAAATGTTTTACAGTGATATGAGCACCGGCCGCTACGCCTCCATGTTCGCCGAAAGCGAGAAAGTATATTACGCCGGCGCCGGCAACCTGAATCCCGAAGTGCGCGAAACGACCATGCGCTTCGAGGGCAACAAGGTGACCTGGCAGCAGGCCGGCAAGAAGGAGGCCGGCCGCCGCCTGCAATTCCGTTCGGAGGAAGTCACCTTCAGGAATGGCGACGTTACCCTCTCGGGCACCCTGGTACTGCCGGAAGGGAAGGGGCCGTTCCCCGCCATCGTACTGACGCAGATGTCGAGCCCCGCCCCGCGCGGCGCCTATGCCCTGCAAGCTTATTACTTTGCAGCCCATGGCATGGCCGCGCTGATGTACGACAAGCGCGGCGTCGGCAAATCCACCGGTGAATTCAACAAGGCCACCATGGAGCAGTTGGCCGACGATGCCATCGCAGGCATCGAGCTGCTCGGCAAGCGCAGCGACATCAAGGCTGGCGCGATCGGCACCTGGGGCCATAGCCAGGGCGGCTGGCTGGCGCCGCTGGCAGCGGTCCGTTCGCAAAAGGTCGCCTTCGTGATTGCGCAAGCCGCGTCGGCCGTACCGCCTGCCGAGCAGGAGGTGTACCGCATCGAGCACACGTTGCGCGCGCAGGGCTTCAGCGAAGAAGAAATCAAGGCCGGCGCCGCCTACCAGGAAAAGCTGATGCGCTGGGTGACCAGCAGCGGCGCCAATCGCGCCGAATTGCTGGCCGCCGCACGCGCCGGCGAGAGCGCGCGCTGGGCGAGCCAGGTCGAAATCGTACCGGACACCTTGAAAGAGAAGCCGAGCGAGACCAGCACGGCCTTTTATAGCTACGATCCGCTGCCGGACTTGAAGAGGCTGAAAGCGCCCGTGGTATATATTCTCGGCGAGAAAGATGCTTTCGTGCCGGTGCATAAGAGCGCGGAACTGTTCCGGCAAACGCTCGATGCGAGCGGCCACAAAGACCACCAGGTCTGGATGTTGCCGCGTGCCGCGCACGGTTTGTGGGAAACCGACGTCGACGGCGGCAACGCCTACATCAACTCCACGCACTGGGCGCGTGAACACTACCCACGCATGACACAATGGCTGCGCGAGCGCGGCTTTATCACACACTAGAGGAGTATTGAATGGTCAAGGCGATACGCATGTCCCGCACCGGCGGGCCGGAAGTGATGGAATACGTCGATGTCGAAGTAGGGGCGCCCGGTCCTGGCGAAGCGACGGTACGGCACGAGGCGATCGGCCTTAACTTTATCGATGTGTACTTCCGCACCGGCCTGTATCCACAGCCGCTGCCGGGCGGCCTCGGGCAGGAAGGCGCCGGCGTGGTGGAGGCGGTGGGAGAGGGTGTCACCCACGTGCGCGCAGGCGACCGGGTTGCCTATGCCGGGCGTCCGAACGGCGCTTACGCGCAAGTGCGCAATATGCCCGCCGGCCTGCTGGTGAAGCTGCCCGATGCAATCGGCAGCGATACCGCGGCTGCCATGATGCTGCAGGGGATGACGGTGCAATACCTGTTCCACAGCGCCGCGCCGCTCAAGGCGGGCGACACCATCCTGTTCCATGCGGCGGCCGGAGGCGTGGGCCTGATCGCCTGCCAGTGGGCGCGTGCCCTTGGCGTGAACCTGATCGGCACCGCCGGTTCGGACGAGAAAGTCGCGCTGGCGTTGCAGCATGGCGCGACCCACGCGATCAACTACAACACGGAAAATTTCACCGAGCGGGTGCGCGAGATCACCGGCGGCAAAGGCGTCTCCACGGTGTTCGATTCGATCGGCAAGGACACCTTTATCGGTTCGCTCGATTGCCTGCGCCCGCGCGGCATGATGGTCAGCTTTGGCAATGCGTCCGGGCCGGTGGCCAATTTCTCGCTCGGCGAACTGGCTTCGCGCGGATCGCTGTTCCTGACCCGCCCTGCGCTGGGTAACTACACCGCGACGCGTGCCGATCTCGAAGCTTGCGCGCAGTCGCTGTTCGACGTGGTGGTGCGCGGCGACGTGAAGATCGAAATCAAGCAGCGCTATAATCTGGCGGATGTGGGGCAGGCGCATCGTGACCTCGAAGCGCGCCGCACCACGGGTTCCACCATCCTCTTGCCCTGAATGCGAATATGACCGACCAGAACCGCCCAGCCGAAGACAACGACGGCACCCCGAAATTTGGACGCTTGCTCCTCGTCCTGCTGAGCGCGGTGGCCCTGATCGGTCTTATTACCTTTGCCAGCGAAGCCTATTACCGGTGAGCTTTGGATAGTTTGTGTCGAATTTCTTTACACTAAGCTTCTTTGGCATCGAGATAATATAGGTTTCTCCAAAGAAAACATCATTGCGCTCAATAGTTTACTGATGAGTTGTTGAATTTGGCATAATTCTTGCTTATGTTCCGCCGGGACATTTGAATTTCAAGGAAGAATTATGAGAAACGCAATGTTTGGCAGAGCGTTGAAAGGTTTCGCGGCAGTTGCGGCGTTGGTGCTGGCGTCGGCAGTCCAGGCCGGTCCGGTCAACCTGGTACAAAATGGCGGGTTTGAACTGACCACCCACGGCAATGGCCAGATCGACTTCAATACCTCCGTGTCGGGTTGGTCTGCACCGAAGGGCTACAATTTTGTCTTCGCTTCCGGCACTGCCGACACCACCGGCGCCGTGTCCTGGTTCGGCGGCCAGAACGATATCCCCCTGACGCTATGGGGCGCCAATAACGGCGGCGCCAACGCGCTGGCAAACAGCGCCAACGGCGGCAACTTCATCGCCGCTGACGGCGCCTATGGCGTGGTCGCCATCGAGCAGGCAATCAACAACCTGGTGATCGGCACTACCTACACGCTGCAGTTCGAATGGGCGGCTGCCCAGCAGTGGGGCTTCCACGGCGAGACCAGCGAAAAGTGGAGCGTGAGCATTGATGGCAACACGTTCGAAACGGCCACTTACAATAACCAGAGCCAGGCATCGAGCCGCTGGATGCAGGAAGCGTTCACATTTACCGCCCGGTCCAGCGGCAGCCTGCTGTCCTTCCTCGCAGCCGGAACGCCGGAAGGCCATCCGCCATTCTCCCTGCTTGACGGCGTTTCGCTGTTTGCCATCAACACGCCGGATAATGGTTCCCCGCCAGCCGAAGTGCCGGAGCCTGCCAGCCTGCTGGTCATGCTGACCGGACTTGGCTTGCTCGCATTGGCGCTGCGCCGTCGCCGCCAGCCTTGAGCTGAAGCCCTGTCATGGCAGCCTTGGCCGAACAGGTCTTGCGGCTCGCAGTATGGCTGTGCGTGCTGTGTGCGATCTTCTTGCCGCTGGAGCGCTATTTCGCCGTGCGCCAAGCGCTGCCCGGTGAGCGCCAGCGCTGGCCGGACCTGTTCTATTATTTTGCCAACAGCTTGCTGCCGATGCTGGTGCTGGCGGTGCCGCTGGCGCTCGTCGCGCAATTGGCGCGCGCACTGATTCCAGTCGCGGTACCGGAAACGCTGGCTGGCTTGCCGCTCGCCGCGCGCCTGCTGCTGGCACTGCTGATCGGCGACATCGGGGCTTACTGGTCGCACCGTCTGGCCCATCACTGGCCGCTGCTGTGGCGCTTCCACGCCGTGCACCATAGCGCCACCCACGTCTACTTCCTGACCAATACGCGCGCGCACCCGGTCGACCTGCTGTTCACGCGGCTGTGCAGCCTGTTGCCCCTGTACGTGCTCGGCCTGGCTGGTCCAGGCGTGGCGGGCAGCGCGACGCCGGTGGCGGTGATACTGCTTGGCAGCGTGTGGGGCTTTTTCATCCATTCGAATATCCGGGTGCGCCTTGGGCCGCTTGAGTGGCTGTTGTCGACCCCTGCCTTCCACCATTGGCACCATACGCGCCGTGACCACGCCGACCGCAATTTTGCCGCGATGCTGCCGGTGCTGGACCGGGTGTTCGGCACGTATTACCTGCCGGCCCAATGGCCGGCCGAATATGGTAGCGATACCGCCGTCTCCAGCCAGCTCGGCGGGCAAATCGCCGCACCGTTCTCGCCGGCAGCGTCGGCTGTCACGTTTGAACGTACTGAAAGTTGAATTACCAGAATGCCTAATGCGCGCCACCGTTTGATACTGCACGTCCTCACGCTATTTGCCGGATGGTGGCTGTCCCTGTCGCTGGCAGTGGCAGCCGCCGCGCCCGTTGCTCCCGCCGTGCCCGCGGCTGCGGCGGCTGCGCCAGCCTTCAGCCTTGATCCCGCTTCAGCCCTGCACAAAAAGGCCGAAAACAATAACTGGCTCGGCATCCAGGACCAGGTCCAGTCGCGCCACCAGCAACTGCTAACGTCGCGCACGCTGACCGTCATGCTCTACCTGCTGTGGGGCGTGATCGCGCTGGTGCTGGTGTACACCGTGCGGCACTATTACTTCACCTTCAACCGGTTGTACGGTAACCAGCGCCATCCCTACCTTGACGTTGACAGCGGCAACTGGCCGAGCGTGACGGTGCTGGTGGCTGCGCATAACGAACAGGCCGTGATTGCCGATTCGCTGCGCGCGCTGCTGGAAGTGGATTATCCGCGCGATCGCCTGCGCATCATGCCGGTCAACGACCGCTCAACCGACGACACGCGCCGCATCATTGACGAGATCTGCGCCGCGCATCCGGGCCGCATTACGCCGTTCCACCGCAGCGGGGGCAAGCCGGGCAAGGCGGCTGCGCTGAAAGATGCGACTGCGCAGGTCGACAGCGACATCCTGATTGTGTTCGATGCCGACTATGTGCCGGGACGCGGCCTGCTGCGCCAGCTGGTGGCGCCGTTCTTCGACCCGGAAGTGGGCGCCGTGATGGGCCGGGTGGTGCCGCTGAATACCGGCAGCAACCTGCTGACCCGCCTGCTGGACATGGAGCGCTCCGGCGGCTACCAGGTCGACCAGCAGGCGCGCATGAACCTGTCGCTGGTGCCGCAATACGGCGGCACGGTCGGTGGCGTGCGGCGCATCGCGCTGGAAGCCATCGGCGGCTGGCACGAAGACGCGCTGGCTGAAGACACCGACCTGACTTACCGCCTGCTGCTCAGCGGCTGGAAAACCGCCTACCAGAACCGCTCCGAGTGCTACGAGGAAGTGCCGGAAACCTGGCCGGTACGGGTGCGCCAGATCATGCGCTGGTCGAAAGGCCACAACCAGGCCGCCTTCCGCTATGCCGGCGCCCTGCTGGCCAGCGACAAGGTAGCGCTGCGCGAAAAGCTCGACGGCATGCTGTTGCTGGGCGTGTTTGCCATGTCGCCGATCCTGCTGGCCGGCTGGATACTGGCCATCATCCTGTTTTATTTCGACGCCAACCATTGGCTGACGGGCGTGTTGGCACTGTTCTGCCTGATGTCCTACAGCGCGCTGGGCAACTTTGCCGCCTTCTTCGAGATCGGCGCCGCCGTTTACCTGGATGGCAGCCGCGAACGCATCCGCCTGATGCCCCTGAATTATTTCGGCTTCCTGGTCAGCCTGCTTTCCATCACGATCGCCACCTTCCGGCAGGTGCTGTTCGACGGCTTGTTCCGGCGCAGCCTGGAATGGGACAAGACCATGCGTTATCGCCAGCCGGAGGCCAGGCCATGAGCTGGATCGTTTTATTTTTTTCTTTCCAGGCAGTGCTGTTCCTGCTGCCCTTGCTGCCGGCGCTGGTTGAATGGCGCGCCCGGCGCGACGCGCAGCCGCTGAAAGTAGTGCGCGACTACGATGGCAATATCAAGCACTTCGCCAATCGTTTCCGCCAGTTCCTCACGGAGCAGTTTGCCGAGTTGGCGCAAGCCGCCGGCAGCACCACCGTGCCACGCAGCGGCCGGCTGGCGACGGGCGACCGCTACCAACTGGTTGGCGCCGACGGCAAGCCCTCGATCAGCGAACAAGAGCGCGCGGCGCAGGCGGTCGAGCAATTGGTGCTGGGCACGAGTGCGCTGGAGCTGGGCCAGGGGCTGCTGTACGAAAAGGAAGTGTTTGCCGCGGGCGCGATTCGTACCGGCAGCGACAACTCCTTCCGCGCCCTGCTGGCACGCGGCGAGATCGTGCTGGGCGAGCAATGCGACTTGCTGCGCTGGGCACACAGCGATACCCGCTTTACGGCCAGCCGCCGCGCGTGCCTGTTCGGCCGGGTCTCGGCCAACCAGGAGCTGGTGCTGCATGGCGACACCCGCTTCGGCCGCATGCATGCGCCGCTGATTCGTTTCGGCGATGTGGTGCCGCCGCCGCTGCCGCAACCGGCCAGCCGCACAACGCTGGAGCGTCCGGCTGCGCTGCTGGACGATACAGCAGGGCGCTGGCTGGCTGGCGGCGACCTGCAACTGCCGGAAGCCTGTTTCCACCATGGCGACCTGGTCGCGCGTGGCAGCATGACAGTCGGCACGTACGCCATGCTCGAGGGCAGCATCAAATGCCACGGCGACCTGCATGTCGGGGCCGGCGTGCGCATCGACGGTGCCGTGGTCTGCAGCGGCAATATGTTCATTGGCCCCGGCTGTACGATCCGCGGCCCGCTGGTCTGCGAAAAAACCATCGAGATCGATGCCGGCACGGTGCTTGGGTCGGACAGCGCGGAAACCACCGTCACCGCCGCAGAAATCCGCGTGTGCGAAGGCGCGGTAGCGCACGGCACCGTGTGGGCGAGGGAGCTCGGCTATGTCGTTCCCTCCGCAAGCATCAACTGATACAGGGAGCCATTTTGAGCGCAAACAGCATCCTCCTTTGCATGGGCACACGGCCAGAAATCATCAAGATGGCGCCGGTCTACTATGCGCTGAAGCAGGACGGCCTGGAGCCCTTGCTGCTGCATACCGGCCAGCACGAAGACATGGCCGACCCGATGTATCGTTTCTTCAAGATGCTGCCCGATTACAGCTTGCCGCTGCGGCGCACCTCCGATGCGCTGCACCACCTGTCGGCCATGCTGCTGGAGAAGCTGGGCGCAGCCTTCGAGGCTGTCAAGCCTGCGGCAGTGCTGGTACATGGCGATACCGCCAGCGCAGCCATGGCGGCACTGGCGGCGTTCTACCAGCATATCCCGGTAGGCCATGTGGAGGCGGGCTTGCGCTCGCACAACCGCTTCAATCCATTCCCGGAAGAACAGAATCGTGAGCTGATCGGCAGGCTGGCGGACTGGCATTTCGCACCGACCGAAAACGCGCGCCTGAACCTGTTGCGTGAGAACGTCGGGGGCGACCGTATCCATATGGTCGGCAATACCGTTGTCGACGCAGTGCGCCTGGCAACCACCGACCCGGAGCTGGCGGGCCATCCCGATGAAATGTCCAGCCCTGAGCTGCGCGGCCTGCCGCAGGTTGCGGCGGGGCGGCGCCTGGTGTTCATCACGGCGCACCGGCGCGAAAACCTGGGGCAGCCCCTGATGTCGATTTCGACCACGGTGCGCAAGCTGTTGTTGGCCGATGAAGACCTGGTGATCGTCTGGCCGGTGCACAGCAATCCAAAGATCCGGGCGACGGTCGATGAAGTGTTCACCGACCTGCCGGAAGAAGTATCGGAACGCATCTTCCTGACCCGGCCATTGAATTATTCGACCACGCTGCAACTGCTGCGCCAATCCTGGCTGGTGTTGACCGATTCCGGCGGCATCCAGGAAGAGGCGGCTTGCCTGCATGTGCCGGTGCTGATCCTGCGCGAAACCACCGAGCGGCCGGAACTGGTAGCCAGCGGCGGAGGGCGCCTGATCGGCACCGATGGCGCAGCCATTATCGAGGCCGTCGATGCGCTGCGCGCGGACGCCCAGGCTTACGCGGCAATGCGTGCCGCCCCCAATCCATTCGGCGACGGCTTTGCTGCCGCGCGCATCAAAGACATCATGATACGGAGTATGAATGATTCGTAAGTTACACCTGCCTTTCATCTGCCTGGCAGCCCTCCTGGCGGCCGGGAAGGCCGCAGCCCAGGCCGAAAACACCGGCACGGTTGAAGCAGGGGTGCTGCACCATCGCCTGAGCGAAGGTTTTGGCGCCTGGAATCAGCAATTCGTGCGCGGCTCGCTGCGGACCTCCGACGCGACGGTGTGGAATGCGGACTTGGTGAATGCACGCCAGTTTGGCGCGCATGGCACTCTGGTCGTGGGCGGCGTCACCCACGTTATCAATGAAGACTGGTATGGCAGCCTGGCTGCCAGCCATGGCAGCAGCTTCTTCTACCCGCAGTCGCGCGGCGATGCGGTGATCAACCGCAAGCTGGGCGACGCCCGCAATGTGATTGCCACCGTCGGCGTGACCGCAGTGAATGCGCGCGACGGCCATCGCGACCGCAGCCTGTTGCTGGGCCTGTCGTGGTACCTGCCGAATGCCTGGGTGCTGCAGGGCGGCACCCGCATCAACCGCAGCAATCCCGGCGGCGTGATGGCCAACGCCAAATATATTGCAGCGACCTGGGGCTACAACGAGCAGCAATACATCGCTTTGCGCTACGATATGGGCGAGGAGGCTTACCAGTACATCGGCGCCGGTTCGGCGGACCTGCTGGTGAACTTCCGCAGCAGCGTCGTTAGCGGCACCTGGCGCAAGTGGCTGGCCCCGACCTATGGCTTCCAGTTGCGCGCGGAGGCTTACCATAACCCCTTCTATGACCGCCGCGGCCTGGAAGCGGCCCTGTTCAAGGAATTCTGAGCGTGAAGCAATTGCATGCACTGCAGCGCAAGATCGACGATATGCGCTTCCGCGGCTTCGGCGGCAGCGCGATCCAGCTGCACCGCTCGATGTACCAGATCAAGTTAAGCCGCACCAACCTGCTGGGTTCACTGGCGCTGCCCGCTGTGTTCACCATTGGGCTGCTTTGCCTGTTGTCGCCGATCCTTGCGCTGTGGCGCGGCCTGTTCGAGTTCTGGCTGCCGCGTATCGCACCGCAGGGCAGCGTGGCAGTTCGCCAGGTCGACCTGGGAGCCTACTATCTCGATGTGCCGTTCCCGCTGCTGCCGGCAGTGGAGCCGGGGAACCAGCTGTGGTGGATCACCCTGGCCGGTTGCGTGCTTGCCTTGCTGGCGACTTTCCTGGTTTCGCGCGACCGCTTCCTGCCATTGCAATATATCGTGCGCGCCTGCCTGCTGGTGCAGGCTACGGCGCTGGTCTTCTTCCACTACCTGCCGGGCGAATTCCCGTATGACTCGGCGCGCTACCTGGGCGATGCGCTGACGATGGCCTTGATCTTCCTGTTCATGATGCCATGGGGGCTGGGCGCGACCTACTACGTATTCGGTTTTTCGCTATGGCGCAAAGTGGGCTTGACTGCTTGTACCTTGGCCTACTTCGTTGTGGCCTTCCCGATGCAGTACTTGCTCCATGCATATGTACTGCACCACTTGACGCTGCTGTTCCTGCCTTTGTTGTACCTGGTATTCGGCATCTTCATGGACGTGATGATGTTTGTCGCCCTGTATTCCTGGGGGATGAGCTGGGGGCGCGCAGATGCGCGCGCGTAAACCGGCCACGCGTATGATCACCGCACTGCTGCTGACCGTCCTGCTTGTCTACGTGGCGGTGTGCGCGGTGGTTTTTTTCCGCCAGCGCAGCATGATCTACTTTCCGCAGGCGTTTGAGGGCGGCACCATGCTCTCCCTTGGCGACGGTGGCGCGCGCGTGGGCGTTACTCTGCTCGAGCAGCCTGGGCCATCCGCAGTGATCTACTTTGGCGGCAATGCCGAGGCAGTTGGGTATAGCCTGCCGGAACTGCAGGCTGCCTTTCCCGGCCAGGCACTGTACCTGATGCACTATCGCGGCTACGGCGCCACGCCGGGCGAGCCGACCGAGGCGGGCCTGTTTGCCGATGCGCTGGCGCTGTACGAGCATGTTCGCGCGCAGCATCCCCAGGTGACAGTCGTTGGGCGCAGCCTTGGCAGCGGCATCGCCACCCGGCTCGCCAGCGCGAAAGCGGTGGACCGGCTGGTGCTGGTCACGCCCTACGACAGCTTGGCCGGCGCGGCTTCGCACCACTTCCCCTGGCTGCCGGTACGATTGTTGCTGCGCGACCGCTACGATTCGGCCAGCTACGCGCCCAAGGTCAACGCCCCCACCACCATCCTCGCCGCCGAGCGCGACGAAGTGATACCCCGCGCCAGCAGTGAAGCCCTGTACCGCAGCTTCCGCCCCGGCCTCGCAACTTTCCACGTCGTCCCCGGCGTCGGGCACAACGATATTTCGCTCCGCGCGCTGCTATTGCATTGAACTTTGCGGGACATGCATTGTCCAAGCCTGTCAATATCCAGACAGGGGAGACCGTCATGAGCAACTCCGCAAAAGAAATGACCGAGTGCATTTCTGCTTTGACCGCACTTGTTGCAGCCTTGCATAACTTGATGGACAGTTACCCTGATCTACGCGATCAGCTGCTGCCAGCAACGCTGCGGTTGAGCGAAGCCTTGCCTTGTGTATCTGCCTTTCTAAGTATTGATATTGGCGAGCTCAACGAAAGGTTGACTGAAGTAGAGCGTCGGTTGAGCTTGTTGGAGCTCGACGTCTCGCAGCTGAAGGTGGACGTCGCGCAGCTGAAGGTAGACGTCGCGCAGCTGAAGGTGGACGTTGCGCAACTTAAGGAGGATGTTGGCGGCATGCGGGAAGACATCGCCGGCATCAAGAAATGGATTGAATCCGCGGACCGTATTTACGCTACGAAAGAAGACCTGCACAAACAGACCTGGCGGCTATACGGGGCAATGGCCAGCCTGACAGCAGCCGTCTATTTCATTGCCCGATATGTTCACTGAAAGGTGGCGAGTTTGGCGCGGATGGCGGTGCCGACGGAAATCTGCGGATTCGAATAGCCGTCATCCTTGCCCGCCTCGACTTCGCGCTTGCGGATTACCTCGCGTGCAGCGGCATGGGCTTGTTCGAAAGAGCGCGTATGGGTGCGCAGCTGTTCGTCAAACATGGCGCGGCCGAAGAAGGTCAGTTCCGACTTGTAGCCGCAGCCGTAGGAAGTGTGATCGGCGTCGGCCGCAGTCAGCACCATGGTTGCATCGTCCTTCAGCGACGGTATCCAGCTGCCCGAGAAACAGGCCGAGACTGCAATCACGCGATTCCTGATACCCGCTTCATCCAGCCACTTGCGCAGCATGGACGGGGTCAGCTCGGTTAATTCGAATGGCCAGAAGTCTGCCGCCAGCTGGCCTTCGCGCGCGCCGTGCGAAGTCAGGTAGATGAACAGCACGTCCTCGTTTTTGTCCATGGTGCGTGCCACGCTGCGGATCGCCTTCTGCAGGTTCACGGTTGTGGCCCAAGGCAGTTTTTCGGCAGTCTGGAAATGGTTCACCAACTGCAGCGTGCGGCCGGCAGTATCGAAGCGCTGCGACATCACGTCCGCCACCATCTGGCTCTCGCGGCGGAATACTTCATCGCCGTATGGTGCGAAAGTCAGCGCGTACATGTCGACCCTGCCCGGGCGCTGCGGCGCCAGTCCCGCGAGTTGGCGCGACAGCAGTACCGGCTGTGATTCCATCAATTCCGCGGTCAGCTTCAGGTAGCGCGACGCTTCATCGTTGCTGGCTTCCTGCTTTTTCGGATACCAGAAATCGGGCTGCTGAGTAGCCACGCCCAGCGCTACCACGCCTGCCATCATGCTCGCCGTGAGCGCCAGCGGCCAGCGCCTTCCGCGCCCGGCGCGCGCCAGCAGCACGAGTTGCGCCAGGATCATCAGGGTGGCCGGAATGCCCCAAATGATCCATGCACCCCATTGCCCCAGGTGGCGCACCGACCAGGCCTCGGCCCCGCCATACAGCATGGCGGCAAAGCACAGGTCGACAAACAGTTCCAGCCAGATGATCTGCGCCAGCAGGAGGGTAGTCAGCAGTGCCAGGTCCGGCGCCGCGCCGGGGCGCCCGCTCGGCCCGGTGCCGCGCGCCATCAATGCATAGAAGGGCAGCAGGGCGAAAGGCAGCCAACCGTAGGCAATAGCCTTCCAGTAGAAGATCGCCGGTCCGTGGATATACAGGCGCTGGAACAATAGAGACAGCGCCAGCACCAGCAGCACCAGGACCGCGACGACGCCCGGCCCGGTAGCCAGGCCTTCCCAGCGCGGAGAACGGAAAAAGGCGGTGGAAGCGCCTTCGCGCAACCACCGCCCGATCGATTGAATGGCGTTATTGGAGCTCAAGGTCTACGCGCTTGGCCTTTCCGCTTTCGCCAGGGAAGCCGGTGAAGGCGCTTTGCACCAGGGCCGGCATGACCAGCGGCGTCGATTGCTTGCGGCTGGTGTTCTGCACGGTCACGTCAAACAGCTTCTTGCCCTGCATATTGTTGATGGTGACGCGCAGGTTGCGGTCGTAGTTATGCTGGATCGTTTCGCGGAATTCCATCGGCCCCCACATCCACGGGTCGTAGTAAGGACGATAGAAACCGTAATAGCGGTAACGGTAAGGGTAGTAGCCCCAGCGCGGGTAATAACCCCATGGGCCAGGACCGTACATCCACGGATCGCTTGCGGTCAGGACCTTGACCGGGCGGTCGATGGTGCTGAACTGCATGCCGACGCGCAGCTTGGCGTCCCGGGTGCTGGCGGCCTGGGTGAAGCCCAGCTTGGCCAGTTCGCCGCTCACCAGGTTCTGGTAGCTGCGGTATTCCAGCGTATCTTCCCCAGGAGACGGGGTTTCGAAGGTATACGATTTGTCCTGCAAGTCGCTCGGCCATTCATGGAAGACCGTAACGTTGCTGCGCAGGGTAGTGGCACAGCCGCTCAGCAACAGACTGGTGGCTGCCACCAAAATGGCTAGCGCTTTCATGGCGAAGACTCCTTTATATGCTTATAAGGCAGTTTAATCCGGCAACATGCGTTTCACCTAATTATTACAGAATGTTACCCCCGAGGGGACACCGGAAAAGAATCGGGCGTACGCCTTGCCCGGTATTGGTAAAATAGCCTTCTTTGTCCTCGCTCGCCCAAACCATGCGTACCGACAGCCCGCAAACGATTTTTCGTAAAGACTACACCCCGCCCAGCTACCTGGTGGAGACCGTGGAACTGGGCTTCGACCTCGATCCCGCCTGCACCATCGTCGCCAACCGCGTGCAACTGCGCCATAACCCGGACAGCAAGAGCCACGACCTGGTTCTGCACGGTGAAGCCATTGAACTGGTTGCCTTGCGCATGAATGGGGTGGCGCTGAATCCCGGTCAATATATTATTGGCAACAATACCCTGACCATCCGCAATGCGCCGGTCAACGTGCTGCTGGAAATCGAAACCACCTGCGCCCCGGTCGAAAACACCACGCTTTCCGGCCTGTACACTTCCGGCAGCGGTTTCTATACACAGTGCGAGGCCGAAGGCTTCCGCCGCATCACCTATTTCCCTGACCGTCCGGACGTGATGGCGCGCTATACCGTGATGCTGCGCGCAGACAAGGCGCAATATCCTGTCCTGCTCTCCAACGGCAACCTGCTGGAGGAGGGCGATCTCGGCGACGGACGCCACTACGCCAAGTGGGAAGACCCGTTCAAGAAGCCGTCCTACCTGTTTGCGCTGGTCGCAGCGCGCCTGGTGTGCCAGGAAGAGAAGTTCAAGCTGAAGTCCGGGCGCGAAGTGCTGCTGCAGGTGTGGGTGGAGGAGGGCAACCTCGACAAGACCGACTACGCCATGGAGTCGCTGAAAAACTCCATTCGCTGGGACGAGGAGCGCTGGGGCCTGGAACTGGACCTGGACCGCTTCATGATCGTCGCCGTCAGCGACTTCAACATGGGCGCGATGGAAAACAAGGGCCTGAACATCTTCAATACCAAGTTCGTGCTGGCCAATCCGCGCACCGCGACCGACGTCGACTACTCCGGCATTGAAGCCGTAGTGGGTCACGAGTACTTCCACAACTGGACCGGCAACCGCGTGACGTGCCGCGACTGGTTCCAGCTGTCGCTGAAGGAAGGCCTGACCGTGTTCCGCGACCAGGAATTCAGCGCCGACATGATCGGCACCGACAGCGGCCGCGCCGTGACCCGCATCGACCAGGTGCGCACGCTGCGCCAGGCCCAGTTCCCTGAAGACGCGGGCCCTATGGCGCACCCGGTGCGTCCTGATTCCTTCGTCGAGATCAACAACTTCTACACGGTGACCGTGTACGAAAAGGGCGCCGAAGTGGTGCGCATGTACCAGACCTTGCTGGGCCGCGAAGGCTTCCGCAAAGGCATGGACCTGTATTTCGAACGCCATGACGGCCAGGCCGTGCAGTGCGACGACTTCCGCGCCGCGATGGCCGATGCCAACAAGCGGGACCTGAAGCAGTTCGAGCGCTGGTACAGCCAGGCCGGCACGCCGGTGGTCAGTGCCAGCGGCCGCCACGATGGCGCGAAGCAGGTGTACGAACTGACGCTGCGCCAGTCCTGCCCGGCCACGCCGGGCCAGGACAACAAGCTGCCGTTCCACATCCCCGTAGCTGTGGGCCTGCTCGGCCGCGACGGCAAGGACCTGATTTCGACCCGCGTACTGGAGCTGACCGAAGCCGAACAGACCTTCCGCTTCGAAGGCATTGCCGAAGCGCCGGTGCCGTCCATCCTGCGCGACTTTTCCGCGCCGGTCGTGCTGGAGTACCCGTACACCGACGACGAACTGCTGCACCTGTTCCGCTACGACAGCGACCCGGTGAACCGCTGGGAAGCCGGCCAGCGCCTGGCCATGGAACGCCTGCTGTCGCTGACCCAGGCGGTGCTGGACGACAAGCCGCTCAAGCTGGACGACACCTACATCGGCGCCTTGCGCGCGGTGCTGACCGACAAGGACCTCGATGCCGCCTTCCGCGAGCAATGCCTGATCCTGCCATCGGAAACCATCATCGCCGAGCAGATGGAAGTGGTGCACCCGCAAGCGATCCACAGTGCGCGCCAGTTCGTGCGACACGCTATTGGCACTGCGCTGCATGCCGAACTGCTGCAGGTGTATGCAGCCAATTCAACGCCAGGCCCTTACAGCCCGGACGCCATCTCGGCTGGCAAGCGCGGCCTGAAAAACGTGGCGCTGGCCTACCTGCTGGTTCAGCCGAACGCGGAAGCTGCCAAGCTGGCCGGCGAGCAGTTCGCGGCTGCCACCAATATGACCGACCGAGCCGCCGCCTTGTCCGCCCTGATCCACAGCGGCGCCGACGCCGGCAAGCAGCTCGACGCCTTCTACAAGGACTTCAAGGGCGAAGCGCTGGTCGTGGACAAGTGGTTCGCCATGCAAGGCTCCGCCCCGCACACCAACGTGGCCAAGGTGCGCGAGCTGATGAAGCACCCCGCCTTCACGCTGAAGAACCCGAACCGCGCGCGCAGCCTGCTGTTCAGCTTCTGCAACCAGAACCCATCGCAATTCCACGCCGCCGACGGCAGCGCCTACGAATTCTGGGCCGAGCACGTGATCAAGCTCGACGCCCTGAACCCGCAAGTCGCAGCACGCCTGGCACGCAGCATGGACCGCTGGCGCCGTTACGCGCCGGCGCTGCAAGTCCACATGCGCCACGCGCTGGAAAAAGTCGCCGCCGCCACGCCGCTGTCGAATGACGTGATGGAAGTGGTCAGCAAAGCACTCGCAAACTAATTAAGCACAAACCTAGGGAAATAATGAAACGTATCAGCCTGACCCAATACCTCGTTGAAGAACAACGCCAGCACCACTCCATTCCCGCCGAACTGCGCCTCCTGATCGAGGTGGTCGGCCGTGCCTGCAAAACCATTTCCCACAGCGTGGGCAAGGGCGCACTGGGTGAAGTGCTGGGCGCGCTGGAATCCGAAAACGTGCAGGGCGAAGTCCAGAAGAAGCTGGACGTGATCTCCAACGAGATCCTGCTGGAAGCGAATGAATGGGGCGGCCACCTGGCGGCAATGGCTTCGGAAGAAATGGAAGACATCCACCCGATCCCTAACCGTTACCCGAAAGGCGAATACCTGCTGGTGTTCGACCCGCTGGACGGCTCCTCCAACATCGACGTCAACGTATCGATCGGCACCATCTTCTCCGTGCTGAAAGCACCGGAAGGCATGACCGAGCCGACCGAAAAGGACTTCCTGCAGCCAGGCGCCAAGCAGGTAGCCGCTGGCTACGCCCTGTACGGCCCGCAGACCCTGCTGGTGCTCACCACCGGTAACGGCGTGAACTGCTTCACCCTGGACCGCGAGATGGGTTCGTGGGTGCTGACCCAGCGCAATATGCAGATTCCTGCCAAGACCAAGGAATTCGCAATCAACTCGTCCAACCAGCGCCACTGGCATGCGCCGGTACAGCGCTATATCGGCGAACTGCTGGCAGGCACCACCGGCCCGCGCGGCACCGATTTCAATATGCGCTGGATCGCCTCCATGGTCGCCGACGTGCACCGTATCCTGAACCGCGGCGGCATCTTCATGTACCCGGCCGACCTGAAAGATCCAAGCAAGCCAGGCCGCCTGCGCCTGATGTACGAAGCGAACCCGATGTCCTTCATCGTCGAACAGGCCGGCGGCATGGCCACCGACGGTAAGCGCCGCATCCTCGACATCCAGCCTGAGAAGCTGCACCAGCGCGTGCCGGTGTTCCTCGGTTCCCGCGACGAAGTGGCGCTGGTCACCAGTTATCACCAGGAATCCGTGTAATTTTTGCAATGATGGCGCCCTGATACTAGCAAACGCGCAAGTTTGTTTGTTATAATCCGGGCTCTTTGCCGGTGTAGCTCAGTTGGTAGAGCAGCTCATTCGTAATGAGAAGGTCGGGAGTTCGATTCTCTTCTCCGGCACCAGGACGTACAAAAACCCTGTCAGGTCATTGATCTGGCAGGGTTTTTTCGTTTAGCGCTGGGCGAACAGTGCAATCAGGGCTAAGAAAATCGCGACTTGAATCGCTATAGTTTGGTGATGCTGTGCGTCCATGCGAGCATGCAGTTTTTCTACAGCTTCGTGCAGCTTTGCCTCGAACTCTGCTCGTAATTCAAGTTTCCCGTTACTGCGACGACACCGCGATCAGCTTGATATGTCCCGGGCCGTCTTTTTTCACCGCCTAAAGGTGTCGAATTCAAGGTAATAGTTGACTTGGTCAATGAATTCTTGCGAACCCTCGATCTTCCAATTAATGGAATTCGAGATACGCGTAAGGACATTAACAAGCATCCATTCCTTCAAGTTCTTATCTCTCAAAACAAGTGGAAGCTCCAAGCCATCATCGTCTACAAAGACCTCATCGTCTTCCAGGCTTTCCATGTAATCCCAAGGCAAATAATGAAAGTCCGCCTTTTGTGGGCTTGACCGCCAAACTTCCATATCCGTATGAATCCATGCTTCCTGCTTTAGTCTTTTTAATCCTGCTATCAGGTCCGAAATAGATTTAAAGTACTCAGTCATGGGGGTGGAAGCTCAGGTTAAGGAAAAACGAAGCGCTACAGTAGCAAGAGTTGCATCCTTCGCGGGGCGATGGAGCAATGAATTGTGCGCTTAGCCGAAAAAGAATTCCATGAAACCTGCCTCGCCACCAGGGCCAAGCACGCGGCGTGCATTGGCACTGACTGCATCGAGAAACTCGGGAATGGGGTTAAAGTCTTCGTCGTACACCTCATAATTGAAGGTGCCCGCGCCGCCGGCGGTACTGTCATCAACAACGATCGCATCGCCATGGCGGTCGGCGATGACGATCCAGTGCTTGTTCCAGGTCGGGTCTTCGATGACCGGGCCACCATTTTTTCGTATCCAGCGCCATCCTTGCTGGCAAGTCTCAAGATCATCAAGCGTGAACAACATGAGCAAGAGCCGCCCACCTACCTGTGGTTTGTCGCTCAAACGCAGCCTCCCAAAGTATTCCTGTAGGGCTGGTCCAATTGGAATCGGTTCAACGATTGGCTGGAATACGCGATACTCGATCGTTCCGAAATTCGCGGAGTAGGCGGCAAAAGCGTCAGCAAAGTTCTTTAAAGCAGTGTCTAGCGACATTCAATTTCTCTGGAAGTGTGGCGCGATTGTGCGAAGCAACCGGCTGGCCTGGTGGGCCTCACCGGTTGCGCTGCAAAGATCGCTTCTTGGCATTATCGCCATGGCCGAATTAAATACCAAAAAGGCATTTAATCACTTGCACTTATGTTCAATCGTGCGCAGGAACCTGCATAAAGCTACTTAGCCTTGCGCGCCAGGAAGTCGCGCATCAGCTTGCCGATTTGCTCGCCGTCCTCCTCGAGGGCGAAGTGGCCGGTGTCGAGCAGGTGCAGCTCGGCTTTCGGGAGGTCGCGCAGGTAGGGCGCGGCGCCGGCAGCGGGGAAGATCTGGTCGTTCTTGCCCCAGGTGATCAGCATCGGCGGCTGGTGTTTACGGAAATAGGCTTGCCACTCCGGATAGCGCGCCGGGTTGCTGCCGTAGCTGTAGAACAGTTCGAGCTGGATGTCCTTGTTTCCGGGGCGGTCCATGTAGGCCTGGTCCACGGTCCATGCGTCGGGACTGATCTTGCTGGCGTCGCGCGCGCCGTGCGTGTACTGCCATTTGGTCGCGCCAATCTCGAAGAACGGCTTCAGCTTGGCTGCATTCCCTTCGGTCTTGTCGGCCCAATAGACCTTGAACGGCGCCCAGAATTGATTGTCGATGCCCTCTGTGTAGGCATTGCCGTTTTGGACCACGATGGCGGATACGCGTTCAGGGTGGGCGGCAGCCAGGCGGAAACCGATCGGGGCGCCATAGTCCTGCACATACAAGGCGTACTTCGAAATGCCAACCGCAGTAGTGAATTTGTCGACCACGTTCGCCAGGTTGTCGAAGCTGTAGGTGAACTTGTCGACGGCCGGCGCATCGCTCTGGCCGAAGCCCGGATAGTCCGGGGCGATCACGTGATAGCGGTCGGCCAGCTGCGGAATCAGGTTGCGGAACATCTGGGACGAGGTAGGGAAACCATGCAGCAGCAGGACGGTTGGCGCATCCTTCGGCCCGGCTTCGCGATAGAAGATGTTAACGCCATCGACCTTTACGGTGCGGTAGTTCACGTCTGTGCCGGCAGCGGATGCGGTGGCGGTTGCAAAAGCCAGTGCCAGGGATGCGGCGATGCGGGTGGTTTTCATGTTCGCTTCCTTCAAAAGTGGTTTGGATGGGATGGATTGTAGGAAGCGGCCCTGTCCGCCGGAACTACGCGCAGCGAAACAATCCATTTCGCTGGACGCCGTTCCGCCAGCTTGGGAGGACCGATAGAGTGGGGCCATCGACAATCCACTGGAGAACAACATGAAAACTTTCGTAGCCGCAGCCGCCATCGCACTTGCCGGAGCAGCGCAAGCCGCCCCAGTCGCCTATCGCTCCTTGGCCGTGGACGGTGTCAATATCGCCTACCGTGAAGCCGGCGACGCCAGCAAACCGACCGTCCTGCTGCTGCACGGCGTGCCAAGCTCCTCCCGCATGTACGACGGCCTGCTGCGCAAGCTGGGCGACCGCTATCACCTGATTGCGCCGGACTATCCCGGCTTCGGCAACAGCGATGCGCCCGATCCTGCGAAGTTCGCCTACACCTTCGACAACCTGGCCACGGTGATGCAAAAGTTCACCGACGCAGTCGGCGCGCAACGCTATGTGCTGTTGATGCAGGATTACGGCGCTCCGGTCGGCATGCGCATGGCGCTGGCCCGGCCGCAATCGGTGCAGGCGCTGGTGTTCCAGAACGGGAATGTGTACGAGGATGGCCTGGGTGCGATGTGGGCCAAGCGCAAGCCGTTCTGGGCGGACCGCGCGGCGCATGAGAAGGAGGTCATCGCCGTGCACCAGTCAGTAGCGGCGACGCGGGCACGCCATATCGGCAGCGATCCGGCAATCGAAGCTTACGATCCTGATTTGTGGATGGATGAATATGCCTATCTCAATCGCCCGGGCCAGGCGCGCATCCAGGCCGACCTGATTTACGACTACCAGCACAACCTGGCGGCTTATCCCGAATGGCAGGCCTGGCTGAAACAGCGCCAGCTGCCGACGCTGGTGGTATGGGGCAAACATGACCTGGCGTTCACTGTGCCGGGCGCACAGGCCTTCAAGCGCGACAATCCTTCAGCCGAAGTGCATATCCTGGATGGCGGGCACTTTGTGATGGATACAAAACTGGAAGATGTCGCCGCCATCACCGGTGCCTTCCTCGGCAAGCTCAGTTCAGGTGCGGGTGCGTCCGCAAATGCTGTGCCAGCAGGTCGATGAACTTGCGGACCTTGGAGGAGCCGTACTTGCTTTCGCGGTGCAGGATATGCACCGGCCACGGCTCCTCCTCGAATTCCGGGAGGATTATTTTCAGTTGGCCGGCCGCCAGTTCGTCGGCCATCTGGTAGGACAGCAGGCGGCAGATGCCCAGGCCGTCCACGGCGGCGCGGATGGCGGCGTCGTTGCTGGTGACGGTGAAACGCGGCTTCATGCGGACCGTCAGCGGATTCTCGCCCTTGCCGAACTTCCATTCAATACGCGGCGTGATATTGCTGGCGGCGATAATCGTATGCTGCAGCAGTTCTTCAGGATGTTGGGGCACGCCGTTCCTGGCGAGGTACTCGGGCGAAGCGCACAGCACGCGGCGCATCCGGCCGACGCGTAGCGCCTTCATGCTGGAGTCGGGCAGGGGGCCGAGCCGCACGGCGACATCCATGCCTTCTTCGATCAGGTTGACCACGCGATCGAGAAAGTAGGCGGTGACGTCGACATCAGGATACTGCTGCAGGAACTGGACGATGCAAGGCGTCACGAAGTTCTTCCCGAACAGGACAGAGGCGGTGACGGACAGGTTCCCTTTCGGTTCGGCGTTGATGCCGGCCGCGGCGCCATTGGCGTCTTCGATGCTGGCCAGGATGTTGCGGCAGTCGTCAAGGTAGCGCTGGCCCGTTTCGGTCAGGCGTACATTGCGCGTGGTCCGCTGCAGCAACTGCGCGCCCAGCTTTTCCTCCAGCGCCGAAATGGCGCGCGTGATCGCCGCCGGCGACATGTTCAAGCTGCGCGAGGCTCCGGCAAAGCTCTCCTGCTCGCCTACTGCCACGAATACCGTCATCAGGTGCATTTGATCCATGCGAATCCTCCTCGCACAATCGTACACGCGACGTGGTGCCGCCGGCTACTGTTCAGCGCAGAAAGTGTAGGACTGCGTCCAGGTATTCCTGCCGGCGCTCGATGTTCGAAAGGTGGACGGTCGGCAGCGTCAGTAGGCGGGCGCCAGGAATGGCGGCAGCGATTTCGGCGCCATGGCGGGCAGAGGTGACGGTGTCGTCACGGCCGGTTATCACCAGGGTTGGTGCCTCGATCAGGCGGATGGTGCGGCGCAAATCGGCATCACGCACGGCCGCAAACAGACCGGCCAGGCCTTCCTTGTCCGTGGCCAACAGCATGGCGCGGAAATTATCGATGACCGGCACCCCTGCATCGAGCATGTGCCTGGGGAACCAGTTCGCCAGGAAGTCCTCGGCGATTTCCCGCATGTCCGGCGCGGCACGTACGGCTGCGATGCGCTCGTCGAACACGCTGGCTGGGCCGAGCTGTGCGGCGGTATTCGAAAGAATCAGGTGGTCGATCCGTTCCGGCGCGTGGATGCCCAGCCACTGGCCGATAAAGCCGCCTAGCGACAGGCCGAGGAAGTGCGCGCGTCGGATGCCAAGTACATCCATCAGCTCGAGAACGTCGCGGCCCAGCCGGTCCAGAGAATAAGCGCCGGCCGGCACGCCGGATGCGCCATGGCCTCGCGCGTCGTAGCGCAGCACGCGGAAATGCTGCGACAGCGCCTTCACTTCGCCATCCCACATGTGGAAGCTGGTGCCAATCGAGTTCGACAGGATCAGGACAGGAAGCTCCTTGGCACCATCGAAGCGGTATGCGATACGGACATTGTCGCCGGTAGTGATGTACATGATGCTGGTCCTTTCAATGAGTAGTTGATGGACCAGATCTTAGGTGCGCTTGCAGCCAAAATATATTATAAAGATCGGGATAACTTTGTAAATAAAGTGGACAATGAGCGCATTTACCCTGCATGACCTGCAATGCTTTGACGTGGTGGCCCGCAGCGGCGGTTTCCAGGCTGCCGCGGGGATGCTGCATCGATCCCATCCGGCGGTGCATGCGGCGGTGACGCGGATCGAGCAGCAAACCGGGCTGCAACTGTTGGACCGGAGCGGCTACCGGGTCGTGCTGACGCCTGCAGGTAAGTCCTTCCATCGCAAGGCCCAGGCCGCGCTGACAGAGCTTGCCGGGCTGCAGGTGCACGCACAGCAACTGGCGATGGGGGAGGAAGTCGAGCTGCGGGTGGTGATCGGCGATATGTGCCCGCAGCGCGAAGTACTGGCTACGCTGGCCGAGTTCTTCCGCAGCCACCCCGCCACGCGCCTGCATGTGCAGGTGGAGGCAGTCACCGGCCCGGTTGAACGTCTCTACGACGGCGACGCGGACCTGATTGTGCATGGTGTCGACCAAAGCGACCCGCGTATCGAATGGATACCGTTATCGCAGATCCCCTTCATTCCGGTGGCGGCGCCCGGCTTCCTGCGCTTTCCTGTGAGCCGCGCGATCAAGCCGACACAATTGCGCGAATACACCCAATGCGTCATTCGCGACACTGCGCGCCATATGCAAGGCAAGAACTACTTCATGGTCGAAGGGGCGAACCAGTGCTCGGTTCCGGACCAGCAGATGAAGAAAGAGATCATCCTGCAAGGCCTGGCCTGGGGCCATTTGCCGCGCTTTCTGGTGGAGCGGGAGCTTGAAGAGGGAAGTCTGCTGTCGATCGCTGGCCGGTACTTGCCTGGCAGCGTGGAACAACTGGTGGCTGCGCGACGCAGCGACCGGCCGCATGGGCCGGTCGCGCAGGAACTATGGGAATTCCTTAGTAGCTCGCAATCGCGGCCGGTTGGCCGTTCTTGAAGCTGAAGATGGTGACTGGCGAGGACTTCATGTCGCCCTTGGCATCGAAGGCGTAAGTGCCGGATACGCCCTTGTAGCTGCCGGCGGAAATATCGGCGCCGACTTTGGCCGGATCGATCGAGTTCACCTTCTGCATCGAGGCGGCGTACATCAGCACTGCATCGTAGTAGGCCGATGCATAGACGTCAGGTTCGGCATTGAAGCGCTTCTTGAACTTGGCCTTGAAGGCAGGGCCGGAAGCAGCTTTCTCCAGCAACGCGCCGCCTTGTGCGCACAGCACGTTCTCGCCGACTGCGTCGCCGCCCAGCTTGCCCATCTCCGCGGTGCAGATGGTGTCGCCTCCCAGCAGCTTGGCCTGGATGCCCAGCTGCTTCATCTGGCGCGCCATCGGAGCGCCTTGCGGCGCGTAGCCGCCGAAGAACACGGCCTGCACGTTCTTCGATTTCAGCTTGGTCAGGATGGCGGTGAAGTCGACCGCCTTGTCGGTGGTGTATTCGTGGCCGGCAACCTGCAGGCCGGAAGTGCGCGCCTGCTTCTTGAATTCTTCCGCCAGCCCCTGGCCGAAGGCAGTACGGTCGTCGATCACGGCGACATTCTTGACCTTCAGCTCATTGGCGGCATAAAGCGCCATCTTGGAGCCGAGCTGGGTGTCGCTGGCGTTGATGCGAAAGATTCCCTTGTAACCTTGTTGCGTTAACTTCGGGTTGGTTGCCACCGGTGCAATCAGGGCGCCGGCTTCGTTGTAGATGCGCGAGGCTGGAATGGCGACGCCGGAGTTGTACGGGCCGACCACGTATTTGACGCCGGCATCGGCCAGCTTCTGCGCGGCGGAGACGCCGGCTTTCGGGTCGCCCTGGTCGTCTTCCGACATCAGTTCGAACTTGATCTTCTTGCCGCCGACGGTGATCGGCTTGGCGTTCAGCTCTTCGACGGCCAGGCGGGCGCCGTTTTCGTTGTCCTTGCCGGAAAACGCTTGTGCGCCGGACAGTGGGCCGCTATGGCCGATCTTTACCACCACGTCCTGCGCGCAGGCGCCAGCGGCCATTGCCAGCAGCGCCACTGCGCTTACCGAGTGCTTCAGCTTCATCGAAGGGTCTCCCTTGGTTGTCGATGGCGTGATTATCCACAATCCGGGCGGCGCGGCAAGCCGCAGCGCATCATGAAGCCCGGGGAGGCCTGGCGAGGGAGGCGCGCTTTTGCTGCTTGGCGAGGGCGGCGTTGATGCGTTCGATCAGGCCGTCGTCCTTGCCCTTTGAAATAGCGAAGTATTGCTGGTTCTCGGCCTGCACGGGGCGCGGCAGTACACTGAGCGTCAGCCCCGGCGGCAGCTGCAATTCCCTTACCAGCGGGGCGGCGAAGGCGCGCAATTCGGCTTCCACTTCTGCCGCATTCTGCCAGTCAGGCTGGAAAAGCAGCACAGCGTCCACTCGCTTCAGCAGGAGGCGCCGCAGGCGTATGGCCCGGGAAGGGATGTCGTCTTCCACACGAAACAATTTGTTACGCGATTGTTCGAATTCTTCGCCGTATCCATAGCCGTGGATGGCGCCGACGGTCTTGCCTTTCAGGTCGGCCAGCGATTCGAAGGCAAAGGTGGCGTCGCTGCGGGTGACGATCCACAAGGTATTGCTGGCGACCGGTTCGCTGTAGTGCAGGTCGCGCAACCGATCCGGATTCTTGGGCAGGCCGAATACCAGGCCGGCCCCGTTGCGGGCATTGCGTTCGGCGCGCGCCCAGGGATACACGCGGAGCTGGAACTTCACGCCGAGTTCAGCCTCCAGGTAGCCGAACAGTTCTTGCTGCCAGGCGCGCAGCGGTTTGATTTTCCCGTTCGGGTCCAGCGCTTCACCGACAATCAGCGTGATCGGCTGCGGCTCGGCCCGGGCGGACATGCCGAGGGCGCTGGCCAGCAGCAGGGGGCGGTGCGCAGCAGGCGGCGGCGGATGGCGGAACTCATGCAGCTGATTATGCGGCTGGCTGGCGCGCAGGGCTAGCACAATACAGCTCAGTTGGTGCGCTTGAGCAACGCGCCTTTGCATTCAAGCATTGTTGTCAATTCGGCTGCCCGGGGCCGGTGCTGCCGGGGCGCCTGGCGCTGGCGGAGCAGCGGGTGTAGCGGGTGTAGCGGGAGCGGCCCGGCCGCCGCGCGCGCCGCCAGCCAGCGCGCCTTCGCCCGGTGTCCCGGCGCCAGCAGCACCGCTGCCGGGGCTGTTGCCCGGCTGTCCACCGGCGCCGGCATTGCGGCCCGCAGCCGACTCTGCTGAACGCTGGACGGGGCGCGACTGGACGGCGGCTACCGGGGCGGTGGCTGGCACGGCTACCGGGGCGGGTACCGGTTCGATGGCGGGGGCGGCGGCTGGCGGGCGACCGGCTGCGGCGGCGATATCGCCGGTGCGGTAGGCCGCCACGGCGGCGGCAATCGCAGGGTCGGCGGCTTGCAGGCGTTGCGCTTGCGGCGAAGTGGACGCGGCGGCGCGGCGTGCTGCCTCGGCAGCCAGGGCGGCAGCTGCGCCAGCTTCTTGCGCCGCGGCGGCAGCAGCGCTTGCGCCGGCCGTGGCCGCGCCCGGCTGGGCAATGCCAGTGCCGGCGGCCGGGCCCGGTCCAGGGCCGGTGGCAATGCCGCTTGCGGTTGCCCCGCTGACTTGCGGACCGGCCGCGCTGACAGCTGCCTCCGGCGGGCGGATCGCGGTGTTGCCTGGCGGGACGGCGCCAGGCGGCGCGGCCGGTACGCCCGCGGCCGCCGGGTTGGGCGGGGCTCCCGGCGGGGCAATGGCAGCGTTGCTGGTCAAGGTGGCAGCAGCTTGCGCCGCAGCCTGGGCTTCGCGCAAGGCTTGGCGGCGGGCCTCGAGAAGGTCTTCTGCTTGCTCAGCAGCTACATCGCGTGCGGCGTCGCGGGCTTCTTCCAGGCGCTGGGCGGTCAGGCGGTCTTGCAGGGAAAGTGCGTCAGTTGTGGCAGCGGCCAAGGCGCGCTCGTTTTCATCGGCGGTGCGCCTTGCCTGGGCCGCCGCGGCGTCGGTTTGTGCCTGTCGCGTGCGTGCGGCGGTGGCCGCGGCTTGTTCGGCCCGTAGTTCTTGCGCGGCAGCTGTCGCAAGCTGTTCTGGCGTTGGCGTTGGCGCTGCGTTGGCGCTTGCTGCGGCGTTCGCGGTTGCGCCGGCCTGCGCCGGAACAGCTTCGCCAGCCGTCACCGCCGGCGTGGGATTGGGGACACCTGGCGTGGTGCCGGCCTGGCCGGGCTGGGCGTTGCCGGCGGCAGTGCCTTGAGGCGAGGCATTGGCGGTTCTGGCAGCCTGCTGGCGGGCCAGTGCCAGCCGGGCGGCGACCAGTTCTTCCGCTTCTGCAGTTGCGGCTTGCTCGGCGACCAGGCGGCGCGCGGTATCCAGACGGTCGGCTGCCGCGCGTTCGGCCTGGGTACGGCCGAGCTGGTTGGCTTCCGCTTCCTGCAGGGCGGCGCGGCGTGCGGCGTCGAGGCGGTCGGCCAACGCCTGGGCGGCCAGGTCTTCTTCCCGGGTACTTTGCAATTGCCGCGTTTCCGCGGCCTGTGCCTCGGCAGCACGCTGCTGCTGGGTATCTTCCAGTTGATTGGCGGCCAGCGCCTCGCTGGCAATACGCCGTGTCTCGGCCGCCTGTTCAGCAGCAATACGCTGCTGAGTCGCAAGGTCTGCCAGGTTGGGGGACGCCGTCGCCCCGGTGTCCTCGGCGCCTGCCAGAGCCAATGCAGCGGCGTCAGGCTGGGTGGCGGCGGCAGCGTCGGCCACTGCTCCGACAGCGTCGCCGAGTCCCGCGATGGCGCGCTGCGGCGCCGCATTGAATGCAGCAGCCAGCGCGCCGTCGTCCGCCGACAGCGTACCGCCGCTGCCAACGTTGATTCCTGCTTGCCCAAGCGCCGCCTGTTGCGAAGTCAGCACGGCCGCCAGGGTGGCGGGAGCGTTGTCATTCATGTTCTCCACCACCTGCCGGGCCGCTGCTGCAAATGCCGCTGCATCGCCACCCGACGCTGCCAGCTCGCGCAAGCGCCGCTGCGCCAGCACCAGGTTGGACAGGAAGAGCCCAAGCGAGGACACCGAAGGCGTCGTATTGGCGGGCGACGGAGTAGCTGCGGCAGGCGCTACACGGTCTCCCGGCGTTGCCGGCGTGACCGTGGTGGCGCTCGTGACAGGGTCGATAGGAATCACGCTGCACCTTTCAACAGGGACAACCTCAGGTTGCCAGAAATCGCGGGCGCACATCGTTAGGTGGCGCACGGTGGATGCAGGCGTGCAGCCTTATCTTGACCCTTCCACTGCAACCTGAACGATGAGGACCCAATCATGGACAACAACATCACCCGCAGCGACAACCCGGCCAAAGACCTGCGCGCCGGCATGCACAGCACGATTGATAAAGTCGCCGACAACATCACCAGTATCACCGACCAGGTGGGCGCCAAAGGCGACCAGTTGAACGCTGCCTATAAGCGCTTCGCCGAATCCGGCCGCAATTACGTGCGCCAGAGCCCCGGCAAGTCGCTGCTGGTTGCACTGGCCGCAGGCTACGCCGTTTCCAAGCTGCTCGGTTCGCGCAAGCATTGAGCCGGGGAGCGCGCCGTGCCCACGACCAAACCTGACCCGGCTAAACGCGGCGCCGGACTGGCCGCGCAATTTCCCTACAACGTCAACAAGGCCGCGGAGCACGGCGCGGGCGTCCCGCCCGCCGGCGCCAACGCCAGTCCCGCGGATCCGATGGAGACTGCCGGCACCGCCAGCGAAGGCAATGCCTCGCCCAAGGCGGGTGCCGGCATGCCGCCGCAGGGCGATAATCCCAACAACGGCCCGCTCGACCGGGTCCGTACCGACGCCGGCGGCCGGCCGCTCACCACCAACCAGGGCGTGCCGGTTGCCGACAACCAGAATTCCCTGAAGGCCGGCTTGCGCGGCCCCGCGCTGCTGGAAGACTTCATCCTGCGCGAGAAGATCACGCACTTCGACCACGAGCGCATTCCCGAACGGGTGGTGCATGCGCGCGGCTCGGCAGCGCACGGTTATTTCGAATGCTACCGCGAGCTGGCGGAACTGACGCGCGCCGCGCCGTTTGCCGCGGCGGGCAAGCGCACGCCGGTGTTCGTACGCTTCTCCACCGTGGCCGGCGAGCGCGGCTCGACCGACACCGCGCGCGACGTGCGCGGCTTCGCCGTCAAGTTCTATACCGACGAAGGCAACTGGGACCTGGTGGGCAACAACATGCCCGTCTTCTTCATCCAGGATGCGATGAAATTCCCGGACCTGGTGCATGCGGTCAAGCCGGAGCCGCACAACGCCATGCCGCAGGCGGCCAGCGCGCACGACACCTTTTGGGACTTCGTGTCCCTGATGCCGGAATCGATGCACATGCTGATGTGGCTGATGTCGGACCGCGCCATCCCGCGCAGCTTCCGCACCATGCAGGGCTTTGGCGTGCATACCTTCCGCATGGTGAATGCGGCGGGGCAGTCGCGGTTCGTCAAGTTCCACTGGCTGCCCAGGCAGGGCACCTACTCGCTGGTATGGGATGAAGCGGTGCGCATTTCCGGCGCTGACCCCGACTTCCACCGGCGCGACCTGTGGGAGTCGATCGAGATGGGCGAATATCCGGAATGGGAGCTGGCGCTGCAAGTTTTCACGGAAGAAGAAGCGGCCCAATTCCCGTTCGATGTGCTCGATCCGACCAAGATCGTGCCGGAAGAACTGGTGCCGCTGCAGACGGTCGGCCGCATGGTGCTGGACCGTAACCCGGACAACTTCTTCGCCGAGACGGAACAGGTGGCGTTCTGCGCCGCCCACGTCGTGCCCGGCATAGACTTCAGCAACGACCCGCTGCTGGCAGGGCGTATCCACTCTTACGTGGACACCCAGATCAGCCGCCTGGGCGGGCCGAATTTCCACGAGCTCCCGATCAACGCCCCGGTCGCGCAGGTACACAACAACCAGCGCGACGGCATGCACCGGCAGGCGATCCACCGCGGCCGCGTAGCGTACGAGCCGAACTCGCTGGGCGGCGGCTGCCCTTTCCAGGCCGGCCGCATGGGCTTCATGTCCTTCCCGGAACCGGTGCAGGAAGACAAGGTGCGCGGCAAGCCGGAACTGTTCGCCGACCACTACTCGCAGGCGCGCCTGTTCTGGCAAAGCCAGACGCCGGCCGAGCAGATGCATATCGCTCACGCCTTCAGCTTCGAATTGAGCAAGGTGCAGGTGCCGGCGATACGCGAACGTACCTTGTCCATGCTGGTCAACGTCGATGCGGCGCTGGCGGACATGGTGGCGCTGCGCCTCGGCACCATGGTGCCCGACCCGCAACCGATGGCCACGACGGGCGAACTGCCCACCTACCAGCCGTCGCCGGGGCTGTCGCTGATGTCGCGGCCGGGGCAGGTTGGCATCCACGGCCGCAAAGTGGCGATCCTGGTCGCCGCCGGCTGCGACGAGGCCATGGTCGACTCGCTGCAAGCCGAGCTGGAAGCACAGGGAGCGGTCACGCGCCTGGTGGCGCCCCATGTCGGCATGGTTGGCGGGTTGGAGGCCGACATGTCGCTGGAAACCGGGCCGGCGGTGCTGTTCGATGCCGTGGTGGTGCCGGATGGCGATGCTGCGGCCGAAACCCTGGCGGCCAACGCGCTGGCAGTGGAATTCGTGACGCTGCAATACCGCCACTGCAAGCCGCTGATGGTGGTGGGCGCGGGGGCGACGCTGCTGGCGGCAGCCGGGGTGCCGGCCACCTTGCCGGGCGGCGTGCCGGACCCGGGCCTCATAGGGACGGCGCCGGCCGACCTGCAGCCGGCGCTGGCAGCGTTCATCGCAGCCCTGGCAGGCCCGCGCGTGTTCGACAGGGAGACCGACCCGCCCATCGTGTAAAGGTAGGCAGCCCTTCTGGCAGGGTGTAGACTAATCCAATGGATGAGTACGCCCCACAGAAATGGCTGCCTCACGAGCGTCCGCTGCTGCCGGGCTCTCCCTCCACGCCGCTGCATTCGGCGCCAAAGCGCCTGGCCTTCCTGCTGGTCGGCCTGATCGTGGCGCTGACCGGCGGCCTCGGTAACGCCCTGGTCACGGTCAACCTGGTGTATGCCCAGGGTTCCCTTGGCGTCACCAGCGCGGAAATCCAATGGCTGCCGGCCGCCTACGTCATGGGCAATGTCTCCATGAACCTGTTGCTGGTGAAGTTCCGCCAGCAGTTTGGCTTGCGTCTGTTCACTGAATTGTTCCTGTTGCTGTATGCCGTGGTCACGGTGGCCCACCTGTTCGTGCACGGCCTGGCGTCGGCCATCGCGGTGCGCGCGGCGCACGGCATCAGCGGCGCCGCGCTGACGGTGCTGGGGCTGTACTATGTGCTGCAGGCTTTCCCGGCCCAGCACCGCTTGAAGGGCGTGGTGCTGGGCATCGGCTTCGCCCAGTTGTCGCTGCCGCTGGCACGCATCTTTTCCTCCGAACTGCTGTCCATTGCCGAATGGCGCGGCCTGTATTCCTTCGAGCTGGGCATGGCGCTGCTGTCCTTCGGCTGCGTGCTGCTGCTCAAGCTTCCTCCCGGCGACCGCGTGAAAGCCTTCGAGAAAATGGACTTCGTGACCTTCGCGCTGTTCGCCCCCGGCGTGGCCTTCCTGTGCGCCGTGCTGGCACTGGGCCGTACCGTATGGTGGTTCGAAGCACGCTGGATCGGCTGGGCGCTGATCGCCTTCATCGTGTTGTTCACGGCGGCGGTGGCGATTGAACATAACCGGCGCAAGCCGCTGCTGAATACGCGCTGGCTGACCACGGCCAGCATGACTCGCCTGGCGATTTCGGTGCTGTTGATCCGCGTGGTGCAGTCGGAGGCGGGCGGTGCGGTCGGTTTCCTGCAGGCGATCGGCCTGAACAACGACCAGATGCAAACCTTGTGGCTGGTCGCGCTGGCGGGCTGCACGCTGGGCATCCTGACCAGCGCCCTGCTCATCACGCCGCAACGCCTGCAGCCGATGCTGATGTTCGCGCTGGCGCTGATGGCGATCGGAGCGTGGATCGATTCCCAGGCCAGCAGCCTGACGCGCCCGGAGCAGATGTATTTCAGCCAGTTCCTGCTGGCCTTCAGCGGTACCTTTTTCCTCGGGCCGATCTTTGTGTCGGGTTTTGGCGCGGTGATTGCGCAGCCGTGCAACCTGATCAGCTTCTCGCTGATGTTTTCGATGACGCAGAACCTGGGCAGCCTGCTTGGTTCGGCACTGGTCGGGACGTTCCAGGTGGTGCGCGAAAAATTCCATTCGAGCCAGCTGGTCGAACACCTGACGCTGCAGGACCCGCTGGTGGCAGCGCGCGTGCAGGCCGCCGGCCTGCCGTCGCTGAGCGGAACCGCAACGCGCGAGGCCAATGTCCTCGCCTATAACGATGTCTTCCTGATGATCTTTTTTGTTGCCTGCGGCACGCTGGCGTGGATGGCGCTGCACTACGCATGGCAGGTGTGCACCGCCACCCGGCCGGCGGCGCCTGCACAGAATGCGCAGACCGGCATGGCGCAGGTATCACTTTCCAACTCGGGGGCCCAATGAGCACACCAACACCAGCAAGCGAGACTCCCGCACCGGCAGCGCCGGGGGCAGCCCCGCCAACGGCGCCGCCCCCGGCGCCCGACCGGCGTGCGCAGTGGGTGTCGGGGATCGGCTTCGCCCTGATCGCGCTGATTGGCGTGCTGATCGTGCTGTATGCGTGGCGCCTGCCGCCCTTCACCAGCCCGATCGTGTCGACGGAGAACGCCACGGTACGCGGCCAGGTAACGGTAATAGGTTCGCAATTGCCGGCCTATGTGGCGGACGTGAAAGTGCAGGATTTCCAGTTCGTGCGCAAAGGCGACTTGCTGGTCGAACTGGATTCGCGCATATACCGCCAGCGCTTCGAACAGGCGCAGGCGCAGTTGGCGGCGCAGAAAGCGGCGCTGGCAAACTGGGAGCAGTCGCGCGCCAGCGCCAGGGCGGGCATTGCCCTGCAGGAGGCGGTATTGTCGAATGCGCAGGCGCAGGCAGCACGCGCTTCGGCTGACTACGGGCGCGCGGAACAACTGGTCGGCGACGGCTCGCTGTCGGTGCGCGAGCAGGATGCACAGCGTGCGGCGCGCGCACAGGCAATGGCAGCCGTAGCACAAGCCCGCGCGAACGTCGATATCGCCCGGCAGCAGGCGCAATCGGTCACCGTGAACCGCGGCGCGCTTGAGGCGGCGGTGGCGAATGCGGAAGCCGCGCTGAAGGCCGCCAGCGTGGACCTGGAGAACACGCACATCGTAGCGCCAGCCGATGGACAACTGGGGCAGGTCAATGTACGGCGCGGCGCCTATGTGGCGTCCGGCGCGCAGCTCATGGGACTGGTGCCGCGCGATATGTGGGTCATTGCCAACCTCAAAGAGACGCAGATGAACGGCGTGCAGGTGGGGCAGGGCGCAACCTTCAAGGTCGATGCGCTGGATGGCGCGACGCTGACCGGCCAGGTCGAGCGCATTTCCCCGGCCACCGGCTCCGAATTTGCAGTGCTGCCAGCGGACAACGCGACCGGCAATTTCGTCAAGATCTCGCAGCGGATTCCGGTACGGATCAAGATCGATGCAGGCCAGAAGCTGGCGCAGCGCCTGCGGCCGGGCATGTCGGTGATCGTCAGCATCGACACATCCTCCGTCCTGAACGAGAAAGCACCCGGAGCACGGCCATGAAGCGCATGAATGCCGCGCTGGTTGCCATCGTCCTGGCCGGATGCGCAGCACGCATTCCTGCGCCGATCGAATCGCAACTAGCGATGCCCGAGAACTGGCGCAGCCAATCGACCGGCAACGCAGAGCCCGTGTCCCACCATGGGGTCAGGCCCCTTGGTGGGACACGGGCTCTGCTGGAGAAGGAGTGGTGGAAAGCGTATGGTGATCCGGCTCTGTCCGAGCTGGTCGCGCGGGTGCTGGCGCACAATACGGACGTGCGGTTGGCACAGTTGCGGGTGGCGGAATTCCGGGCGCGACTGGCCGCGGCGGATGCGAACCGGGCGCCAACACTGGGTGCGACGCTGACGCCGGTGCGCACGCGCACCCTGGCCTACAACGGCGTTCCGTACACTACCAACCTGTTTGCAGGCGAATTCCAGGCGGCGTATGAAGTCGACCTGTGGGGCCGCCTGGCCCATGCCAGCGAGGCTGCGGCGCAATCGCTGGCCGCAGAGCAGGCCAACGCAGGGGCAGCGAAGCTGTCGGTTGCAGCGCTGGCAGCGAACGGCTATCTGCAGCTGCGCGGGCTGGATGCGCAGCTTGAATTGGCGCGCGCCACGCTGGACTTGCGCGAGCAATCGCGCCGGCTGGCGCAGCGGCAGTTCGAGACCGGCTATACCTCGCGCCTGGAATGGCTGCAGGCCCAGGCCGAGTACGAAGCGGCGGCCGAACAGATCCCGCAGTTGCAGCGCCAGATCAGCGACCAGGAAAACGCGCTGTCGCTGCTGGCCGGCAGCTCCCCCGCCCCGATCGCGCGCGGAAAAACGCTGGATGAACTGTCTCCGCCTGCGGTGCCGGTCGGCCTGCCGTCAACCTTGTTGCAGCGGCGGCCGGACATCGCCCGTGCCGCGCACAACGTGGCAGCGGCCAAGGCCAGCGTGCAGGCCACCAGCGAGCAGCTGCTGCCCACCTTCCGCCTGACCGGCACCGGCGGCGTGCAATCGACGGACTTCAGCAAGTTCCTGCACGATCCAACCTACCTGTGGCGCGTGGGCGTCGGAATGGCCGCACCGATCTGGGATGGCGGCCGGGTGCAGGCCCAGACCGACGCCGCAGCAGCCCAGCGCGACCAGACGCTGGTGGCTTATGAACAGACCGTACGCGTCGCGCTGGTGGAGGTGGAAAATGGCCTGACTGCATTGCAGCGCTTGCAGGAGCAATCGGTGCAGAACGATGCGCGCCGCGCCACCGCAGCTGAAACCCTGCGCATTGCACGTAACCGCTATCGCAATGGCTATGCTTCCTACCTTGAAGAACTGGATGCCCAGCGCACGCTGTTCAACGCCGACGTAACGCGATTGCAGTTGCGCAGCCGCCTGCTGGGCGCCAGCGTGGACCTGTACCGTGCACTGGGCGGCGGCTGGACCGCCGACTAAGGCGCATTCCCGCCAACATTCTTCGCAACGGTGATGGCCCACCACGGACCTTTTGTCTGCCCCAGTTGCGCCGCCCAATACCAGGCCGAGACATCGCTCCATTGCCCGCCGTCGCCATCGGCAATGCGTTCGCGTACTTCGAGCTGTTGCGACCCACGCGAGGCGATGAATCCCGACCATCGCTCATTGCCAATGATTTTGATGGGCTGCACGGTGAGTTCGTAGCCGTTCGCTTTGAAGCAGTCGCTGCTCGCATGCAGCTTGCGCGTACCCTGGCCTACCCAGCGGATAACGATTTCGCGCTCGCCATCGCTGAAGCGGCCCACGCGCCCAGGGAAGTTCTGCTGGAAACGTTCCTCGAGCGGCGTGAGGGGAAGCGGTGTAATCGGCTTGCCTTCGAAGGTGGCGGGCCACCCAGGAAAGCCGGCTATGGCGCGAGTGTTTTCTCCGCTTTCGACAAGTGCCGGTGCGAGCGCGCCCAATGCGCATAGCGCGGCGAAGGCCATGGTGGCGAAAGATTTCATGGTGCGCATTTCCCCATGCGGTGGATCATGAACAGGATTGCCGCACCTGCGACAGCAAAACTGACGATGCCGATGGCTCCATGTGCAGCAGCAGGCAGGCGCACAATGCCGGTTTCCACATAGAACAGCGCCGAGGCGCGGAGCGCGTTAGCCGCTACGACAGCCAAAACGGCCAAGATCAACGCGGCTGCCGTGCGAAGTGACGAAAGCCGGATAGCACCAGCCATGGCGCTCGCCAGCAGCAGGCCAGTCCACAGCATTTTCACTCCGCTGCATGGTGCGTCGATGGACACCAGTTGCCCATGCCATGCCAGCATGGCCCCCTCACGCACTACAGGTACGCCATTCATGCGCAGCAGGAAAACCGACAGGTCGCCGGCGACGACGCGCAGCGGATATCCGAGGTAGAACTGCAAGGTTGCGGCGAACGGCAGCGCCAGGATGCAGAGTGCGAACAGGGCCACGTCAAAACGCTTGCCCATCCTGAAACTGCTGGCCAGCGCGGTGATTGCCATTGCAAGGATCAGTGAACGCGCCGGCACGGGTACCCTGCAAATTGTGGCGGCGAGATATATGGCCAGGCATGCGCATGGCAGCAGTAGCGGCCGTGACACCGCTTGCTGCGCCGACGAAAAGGCGAGGACGGCTGCCGCGGCGGCAGCGGCCAGCAAGCCTGAACTGTCGTTCGACCCGTCCAGCGTGCCCATGGCGAACCAGAGCAGGACCGGCCAGCACGCCAGGCACAAGGCGGCCAGCAGCAGGGAGAATGGCGGCGTCTTCATTGGGATCGGAAGCGGAGGCGCCACGCCAGCATCAGGGTCGCCACCAGGATCATCGCCCAGGTCTCCGGCTCTGGAATGGTTGGCACGCTGCCTGGCGGCACGGGCTCCAGGCCAGCATCCTTGTACTGTTCGCGCGTTTCCAGCACGACGGCGCCGGAAACTGGAGTAACCAGCTGGTAGCGCACGGCCAGGTTGACGGCATCTGCTTTCCGGGACGGGCTCGCGCTCATTTTGGCGACTTCGTTTGCAGCCCACAGCCGCACCAGGTGCTGGGACGTGCGGCCGGATTGCGGCATCTCCCCGGCGCTGCGTCGCTCGCGTAACAGGACGGTGCGGCTGGCTCCGGGCGCCCATTGCGCAAATAGCTTGCCTAGATCTTCGTTCAGCTTGCCGAAGCCTGGAACCGTGCTGACGCCCTCGAGCTGCCGCGCTATCACGTTTGGCCCCCGTTCCACGGCCAGGTCATATAAGGCGACCTGGCTGGCCCGACGCTCCAGCCGCTGCTGCAAGGCGCCGGTTGACTGGGAAGCCAGGGGCTGGGCGCCATGAATCCATACAACCGCCCCGCGCGAGGACATGGCGGCCCAGTCCCATGCTTTACCCAGCGCGTCGCTGTTATCGCGTCCACCGGCGAAGTCCAGCTTCCCGATGTACTGGTGCGTGAGGAGCGAATTGGCGCTGTTATGGAGGAACAGCGACGGTGTCTCGTCCCCGGCAAACACCACGGTCATCTCCATGTTTTGAGGGAAGGATGCCAGCGCCTCCTGCAATTGGCGCTTCCGTTGCTGCATTGACGCCGAGCCGTCGATGACAACGGCCACCCGCTGCGGCGGGATAGCGGCGGCTTCGCTGATCTCCTGGACGACGATCTTGCCGTTGCCGCCTTTCTCGTCGGTACTCCAGGCCAGCGGCGCAGGCCGGGCGCCGGGCACCCAGACTGTATGCAGTGGCTGCGCTTGCGACGGCTCGGCCAGTTCGCCGCGGACAGCATAGATGCCGCGCGGACCCGCCTGCGCGTTTAGCCCGGGGCTGCCTTTCAAAGGAGCCGCCGATTCAAACCACACTGCGTGGCGCAAGTCCGGCGCAAGGTCGAAGTTGCGTTCGCTGAAGGCCGGCAACTGGATGTGCATTGCTTCCTTGCCGGGAGGCGCCATCGGGAGCGTAATGCCGAGGCGGATTTTCATGTTGCCGGATGGGGGAATGGGAAACAGTTGCACCTGAACCCGGTCATTACCCGCCGTGGTGACCAGCAGTGGGTCACGATTCCTGCTGACCACTTTCGCGTAGGCTTCGCGTACTTGCGCGCGGCCGCCGAAGGCAGCTTCGCGCTCCTCGCCGTCTATCCACAGCGTTGCGCGCGAAACCACGCCTCCCGGCGGCATGACAATTTCGGCCCGGCCTTCCTGCTGGCTTGGGGAGTCGTTGTGGAAGTCCATGGTCCATTCCATGTAGCCCAGGGCGGCATTGGCGTCGATCGATCCATCCATGCGCGAGGCCACGAGAACGACGTCGTTGACGCGCTGGCCTACATTGGCACCTCCCTGGTCATCGTCGAAAATGCGCTCCCACTCGCGCATCGAGCGGTGAGCCGGGGCAGGACGGGAGTTGAAGACGGTTCCCGTCACTTGGTAGAAGATGGTCCGCGCCCGCTCCGGGTCGCTTTCCGCCTGGCTTGTAAACAGGGTGCCGAGCAAGTCCGTCGCCTGGCCGCCCTGGCGGTAGCAAAGGCGCAGCATCAAATCTTCATCGCCCACTTTGCGCAGGAGCTGGATACCGCGCAAGCGCGTTTCGGCGGAATCCGACGCGGCCATCTGCATGCCGATCCTTGTCATGGTGGACGGGGCATCGATAGCCAGCAGCACCAGGAATGCGAGCGCGATGCCTCGCCACAGCTTGCCTGGCGCCTGCCCGCTTCCGGTCCTCAGTGCCTTCCTGGAGAATATGACGCATGCCACGGCAAACATGGGCGAGAGGCCAAGCAGGCCGATGCCGAAGGCGATTACCGCGAACGCTGCAATGGGGGATATCGGCAGGAACACCAGGCTGTAAAACACGGCGACGCCGGTGGAGAATGCATGCAAAAGAGTCCAGCGGGGCGGCACTGCTTCGCCGCGCCGCAATGCGAGCAACAGCCGCGCGTTTGCCAGCGGGATGGTGGCGTACAAGGCGAAGTGAAACGGCGTGGGCAGGGGATCGAAAAAGATCTGGCGGCACATGCCGGTGATCGTTTCAAACAGCAGCGCTGCGATGGGCAGGGCGACCCCGAACATTGCGACAAACGCGATAGTCCCGTAGGGCGGCCGGTCTTCTGCGGCGGAATTTGTTGGCATTGCGCTTCCATGGAGGATGGTGGAAGCGCAATTGTGAATGCCGATTATGCGTTGATTATGTGTTTCCTGTGAAGCTGCGCAATAGCTACCGAGCGTCCTTCCGTTCGCGCAGCAGGTGGCCGTGAACTTCTGCTGTCAGCTTGTCGATGCGTTCGACCAGTTCTTTGGTGGTTTGGGTCAGCTCGGTATTCTGGCGCAATAGTTCCATCATCTGCGCCGTATGGCGCGCTGCCTGCTGCGCAAGCGCCTCGCGGTGGCGCGCGTCGGCATCGTTGTGGGCCTTGTCCCGTTCGGCCTGGCGCGTCTGCGCGAGAAGGATCAACGGCGCAGCGTAAGCCGCCTGCAGGCTGAACGCAAGGTTCAGCAAAATGAAGGGGTAGCGGTCGAAATGCGTAAATCCCCAAACATTGGCCCCGATCCATACCGCGACGATGACAGTCTGGGCGCCCAGGAACAGCGGCGTGCCGAAGAAGCGGGCGAATGCTTCCGCCTTCAGCCCGAAAGTGTCCGCACCAAAGGTTTTGCTCAGGTGTTCATGTTCGCGGTGAAAGCGCAGGTGGTCGCTGTCGTGGCCTGGCTGGCTGCTCATGATTAGTCGATCGGGATGAAAAGCTCGCAGGCGAATTCGCCCGTTTGCGGGTCCGTGCGGAAGTCTGCGGCATAGCGTTCGAAGCAGGGGCCGGGGCGCTCTTTCAGGCCCGCTTCCGGCAGCCCCTGCGAATAGAATGCATGCCATACTTCGCCGATGCCTTCGGCCGGTCCGTAGTAATCCGCCACCGCATAACGCCCGCCGGGGATGGTGGCCAGTGCCGCTGGCGGCGGAGCCGGGTCATCGTGGCCGATTTCGACACAGGCATCGTAGCGGCACTTCTCAGGCGGCGTGTTGCCCGGATCATCCATCGCCACGCCGTAGGTGACGCGGCCCATCATGCCATTGGCCTCCATCCACGGTGCAACGACGTCGCGCCAGAATTCCCCCAGCGCCGGGCCAAAGGGCCCTGTGTGGCGCAGGAAGGCGACCCGGGCTGGACCGATTTCAATGGCGCGGACTTTCATGGCAGGCTCCTTATTCGGCAACGGGTGCCGGTGCATGTTTGTGCGGTTTGCGGACCTTATGCACGATACGCTTGATCAGGTGTTCGGCATCGTCCACATAGGTGAACACGGCCGGCACCACGAGCAGCGACAGCAGGGTCGAAGTAATCAGCCCGCCGATCACGGCAATCGCCATCGGCGAGCGGAAGCTCGGGTCCGCGCCCCAGCCCATGGCCAGCGGCATCATGCCGGCGCCCATGGCGATGGTGGTCATCAGGATCGGGCGGCTCCGCTTGTGGCAGGCATCGACCAGCGCATCGAAGCGGCTCATGCCTTCTGCGCGCGCCAGGATCGCATAATCGACCAGCAGGATCGAGTTCTTGGTGACGATCCCCATCAGCATGATCAGGCCGATCATGGACGGCATCGACAGCGCTTTCTGTGTCACCAGCAGGGCAACGAAGGCGCCGCCTATCGACAGCGGCAGCGCGGCCAGGATGGTCAGCGGCTGCAGGAAGTCGTGGAACAGCAGCACCAGCACGCCGTAGATGCACAGCACGCCGATCAGCATGGCGATGCCGAAACTGGCGAACAGGTTCTGCATTTCCTGCGTGTCGCCCAGTTCGGCGCGGGTCACCGTTGGCGGCAGGTTCTTCATCGACGGCAGCTGGCGCGCTTCCTCGTCCAGTTCGCCCAGCGAACGGCTGCCCAGCTCAACGTCCAGCGTCACGTTGCGGCTGCGGTTCAGGCGGTCGATCTGGGCCGGTCCCGATTCCATCGTGATGGTGGCGACATTGGCCAGCATCACCGGGCCATTGCGGCCGGGCACCGTCAGGCGACCGATGGCATCCAGGTCGGCGCGCACGCTGTCCGGCAGCTTGACGCGGATCGGCACCTGGCGTTCGGCCAGGTTCATCTTGGTCAGCTCGAAGTCGTAATCGCCGGCAGTCGCCACGCGCACCGTCTCGCCGATGGAGTTGGCCGTTACGCCCAGGTCGGCCGCCCTGGCGAAGTCGGGGCGCACGATGATTTCAGGACGCACCAGCGATGCGCTCGAGGTGACGTTGCCGATGCCGTGCAGCGTGCGCAGGTCGCGCTCCACCTTGCGGGCCGACTCGATCAGCGCCACAGGATCTTCCGAACGCAGCACGAGCTGCATCTTCACGCCGGTATCAGGCGGGCCGACAGTGAAGCGCGCACCGGGCAGGGTGGACAGCTTTTCGCGGATCATGTCGTCGATCTGGGGCATCGACTCCTTGCGGTCATTGCGGTGCTTGGTGGTGATGGTCAACACTGCACGGCGCGCTTCGGCCGCGGCGCCGGGCGCGAAGGCATCGCCCGAGGAACCGCCGCCGATGGAACTGAACACATTGGTGACCGGCTTGACTTCCATGATTGCCAGGCGGGCGCGCTCGGCGATGGCGCGCGTCTCGGCCAGGGTGGAGCCGGGCGGCAGTTCCAGGTTGACCATGGTCTGGCCACGGTCGGCCGGCGGCACGAAGCCGGTTGGCAGCAGGCCGACCAGCATGATCGAACCGACAAAGAAGGCGCCTGCCGCCAGCGCGGTCTTGCCGCGATTCTGCAGGCACCAGCGCATGGTCTTCATGTAGCGCTGCATGATCCATCCGTCTTCCTGTTGCGGCTTGCTGGTCGCTTTCAGCAGGTGCGCCGCCATCATCGGCGTCAGCAAACGCGCCACGACCAGCGAAGCCAGCACCGCCAGCACTGCGGCCCAGCCGAACTGCTTGAAGAACTTGCCGGGAATGCCGCCCATGAAGGCGGTCGGCAGGAACACGGCCACCAGGGCAAAGGTGGTGGCAATCACCGCCATGCCGATTTCGTCGGCCGCTTCCAGAGCGGCCTGCATTGGCGTTTTGCCCATGTGCAGGTGGCGTTCGATGTTTTCGATTTCCACGATGGCGTCGTCCACCAGCACGCCGACCACCAGGGCCAGCGATAGCAGGGTTACGGTGTTCAGCGTGAAGCCCATCCAGTACATGCCGAGGAAGGCCGGCAGTACCGACAGCGGCAGCGCCGAAGCAGCCACCAGCGTGGCGCGCCAGTCGCGCAGGAACCACCACACCACCAGCACGGCCAGGATGGCGCCTTCATACAGCAGCTCCATCGAGCCGGCGAAGTTCTCGTCCACCGGTTCGGCGTTGTCGATCGATTGCGTGATGTCGATGGTCGGATGCGCCTTGCGCAGTTGTTCTATTGCGGCGCGCGCATCGGCGGCCACCTGGGTTTCGCTGGCGCCCTTGGTGCGGAAAATTTCGAAGGCGACGACCTTCTTGCCATCCTGCGTCGCTTCGGAGCGCGGTTCGGCAACGGTGTCGGTCACGTCGGCCACCTGCTCGAGGCGGATATGGCGGCCATCGCCCAGCGGGATATCCATCTGGGAGAGTTCCTGTGCGCTCTTCACCGTGGCGATGGTGCGCACCGATTGTTCGGCGCCGCTCACGTCGCCACGTCCGCCCGGCGCTTCTTTCTGTACCTGGCGCAGCATGCGCGACACGTCCAGCGCGGAGACGCGCAGGGCCGCCATGCGTTCGTCATCCAGTTCGACGCGGATTTCGCGGCTGACGCCCCCGACGCGCTTCACGGCACCCACACCCGGTACCGACAGCAGCTTCTTGGAGACGGTATTGTCCACATACCAGCTCAGGTCCGCATCGTCGATCTTCGTCCCTTGCTTCGGGGCGACGGTGAAGGCAAGGATCACGCGGCCGGCAGTGGATACTTTGCTGACCACCGGATCGCGCATTTCGCCGGGCATGTCGGCGCGTACCTGTGTCACTGCGTCGCGCACTTCATTGACGGCGTCGGACAGGTTCTTCTCGAGGATGAATTCGACGGTGATGGTGGCGGTGCCGTCCAGTACCTTGGCGTAGATATTCTTCACCCCTTGCAGGGTTGCGACCGAATCCTCGATCTTGCGCGCCACCTCGGTTTCCAGCTGGGCCGGTGCAGCGCCGGGCAGGGAGGCGGAAACGGTGACGATTGGCAGTTCGATGTCGGGGAAGTCCTGCACCGGGTTGGCGCGGTAGGCCATCCAGCCTGCCAGCGACAGCAGGATGAACAGCATGATCGCCGGAACCGGGTGCTTGATCGAGAGGGCAGAAAAGTTCACGGCGCCTCCTTAGCGTGCCGGCTTGACCGCGGTCGCGGCTTGCGCCGGCGCGCCGGTATTGCGTACCAGGTCGCCGTCGTTCAGGAAGCCTGCGCCGGCAGCCACGATCTGCGCATCGGGCGCCAGTCCGGACAGCACTTCGATGCGGTCGCCGATGCGGCGGCCCGGCTGCACCTTGACCTGGCTCACGCGCTGGTCCTGGTTCAGGCGGAACACGTAGCTGAAGCCATCGCGCACGGTAATCGCCTGCTGCGGCACGGTCAGCGCATCGGATGCGCCGAGCTCGAACTGGCCCGTGGCGAACATGCCTGCCTTGAACGGCGCCTGCTTGCCGTTATTCGGCGGCAGGTCCACGTACACCAGGGCGGAGCGGGTCTGCGGGTCGATGGTCGGCGCCACCATGCGCACCTTGCCGGTCAGTTCGCTGCCGTTGGCGGCCTTGACGACGGCATTGCCGCCGATCTTTACGTTGCGCAGGTCGGCGGCCGTGACTTCGGCGCGCCATTCCAGGCGGCCCTGGCGGATCATGCGGAACAACTCGGTGCCGGGGCCGGCGACAGCGCCGACGGTGGCGCTGCGGGCCGAGATCACGCCCGCGTCGGGCGCGACAACCCTGGTATAGCGCAGGCGCAGTTCGGCCGAGGCCAGCATGGCTTTGGCGGAAGCGGCGCGCGCCTGGGCCGTGGCTTCGGCGGTGGTGTACTGGCTGATCTGCTGGGCGCTCAGGGCGCCGGTGTCCTGGATCGAGCGTGCGCGCTCGGCATTGGCCTTCGCTTCCGCAGCGGCAGCCTCGGCTTCCATCAGCGCTGCCTTGGCTTGCGCCACTTCGGCTTGCGGGGTTTCCGGCGCAAACACGGCCAGTACTTCGCCCTTGGTGACCACGTCGCCCACGTTGACTTTGACGTCGGACAGGCGCAGGCCGTTCGATTCGCTGCTGATGATCGCTTCCTGCCAGGCGGCGACGTTGCCGTTGGCGGTCAGGCGGATCGGCAGGCTGGTTTTCTGCGGACGGACGGTCGTGACGGTCAGCGAAGGCTTGGCGGCGGCAGGCTTCTTGTCTTCGGCCATGGCGCAGGGCGCCTGGGCCAGGGCGGCAAGGGCAGTAGCAACTGCCAGGGCGGCGACAGCGGAGGGAGTGCGGTGCAGTGGTTTCATAGTTTGTCCAATCTTATTGCGCGGCAGGTGCGGTCCAGCCGCCGCCTGCTGCACGGTACAGGGCGATCCAGGCGGCGCTGCGTTCGCGCTGCAGGTTCACCACTGTGTTTTCTGCGGCCAGCCGCGTGCGGCGGGCGTCTTCCAGTTCGAGCAGGCTGGCCAGCCCATTCTTGTAGCGTTCTTCGGTCGCGGTGAAGAAGGTGCGATAGCCGTCCAGCGCAGTTTGCGCATCCTCGGCCCGCTCCTGGGTGCTTTGCAGCGCCACCAGCGCCTGTTCGACTTCCGACACGGCTTGCCGCACGCTGGCCTTGTAGCTCGACACGGCAGCGTCGTAACGGGCGCGCGAAGCATCGACATTGGCGCGGCGCACGCCCCAATCGATGATCGGCAAGGTCATTTGCAGCGGGCCGATGGTCCACACATTGGCGGTGATGTCCTGGCCCTCGGCATGCAGGCGGCCGCGCCCGATGGAGCCGGAAAGGCCCAAGCGCGGCAGGCGTTCGGCGCGCGCGCTGGCGACGTCGTAGCTTGCAGCAGCCACTTCGCGCTCTGCGTTGAAGACGTCGGGACGCTGGGCCAGCACCTGGGCCGGCACCGAATCGATGGCGACGCCGGCTTCTGGCGACAGTACGGCATTGGCCGCGCTGTCGGCCAGGCGTGCCCGCAGTTCCGGTTCCGGGATGGCTGTCAGCGCCACCAGTACTTTCAATTCGCTGTCGCAGGCAGCACGCTGGGCTACCGCGCGGTTATTGCCGTCGGCGGCGCTGGCTCGGGCCAGGGCATTGGCGGACGGCGACTGGAAGCCGGCTTTGGTGGTGATGTCGGTCAGGCGCGCGGTGTGAGCGCGCGAAGCGGCATCCATGCGGGCGACGTTCAGCAGCTTTTCGCAGGCGCGCAGGCTGTAATACTGGTTGGCTGTTTCGGCCGCCACGCTGACGCGGGCTTCATGCCAGCCCGCCTGTGCGCCTTCGTGGCGTGCGATGGCAGCGTTGCGGCGCGCGCGGCCGCCGCCGAACAGGTCGATTTCCCACTGGGCCTGGGCCAGCAGCTGGGTGGTGGTATTCGTCGGAGCACTGGCGGACTGCTGGCTCATGCGGGTGGATGTCAGCACACCGGTCAGCGATGGGGCGAGGGCAGCGCCGGCGGCGGTGCGCTCGGCGCTGGCGGCTGCAAAGCGCGCCTGGGCGCCGGCAATGGTGGGACTGGCCGCCTGTGCGGCCTCGATCAATTGCACCAGCAGCGGGTCGGACTGGCGCTGCCACCAGTTGGCCAGTTCACCGGTGCTGCCGTTATGCGGCAGGGGAGCCTGCCATTGTTGCGGCGCATCTGCCGCGACCTTGTTCGCCGGTCCGGTGATGCCGCAGGCGCTGAGCGCCAGCATGGCCACCACAGATAGCGGGACCTGATATCTCTTCATGCCGTCCTTTCATTTTGCGCAACGTGAATTAGAGCATATAAATCAAACAATTAACATCCTGATACAAAGGAGTCTTTGCCCTTAATTCGGCGGCTAGCGTATAAAGAAAGTCCTGCGAATCATTGTATTGGGACGACATCATGCGAAGCTGGATACTCGGCGCGGTGCTTGCCGCACTACCCCAGGCGGCCCTATGGGCGGCGCCCCTGGCGGGCGAGCAGGCTGCCATCCATGTGCTGAACCGGCTGGCCTACGGGCCGCGCCCTGGCGATATCGAGCGGGTGCGCCAGTCCGGGATACAGGCCTATATTGATGAGCAACTCAACCCGCCGGCCTTGCCGGTGGCGTTAGCCCAGCGGCTGGACAAGCTGGAAACGCTGAAGATGAGCGCCGGCGATGCGCTGGAACGATTCCAGGAAGCACGCAGTGGCGAGCAGGGCGAGCGCCGGGAAGTGGTGCAGCAGATGGCCTCCGAAGCGGCCGAAGCCCGCCTGCTGCGCGCCATCGAAAGCCCGCGCCAGCTGGAAGAAGTGATGGTTGACTTCTGGTATAACCACTTCAATGTATTTTCGGGTAAAGGGCAGGACCGTGCCCTGGTCACAAGTTACGAGCGCGATGCGATCCGTCCCTACGTGTTTGGCTCGTTCCGCCAGATGCTGGGCGCCACGGCCCATCATCCGGCCATGCTGTTCTACCTCGATAACTGGGTCTCGAAGGCTGGCGGCCTGAATGAGAATTACGCCCGCGAGCTGATGGAGCTGCATACCCTGGGCGTCGACGGCGGCTATACCCAGAAAGACGTGACCGAGCTGGCGCGCATGCTGACCGGCTGGACCTATCGTCCGAAGCGCGACGCCCAGTTCGCGTTCGATCCGCGCCGCCACGATAACGGCGCCAAGACCTGGCTGGGCAAGCCGGTGACAGCGCGTGGCGAGGCGGAAGGGGAGTATGCGCTGGACGTGCTGGCGGTGCATCCCGCGACTGCGCGCCATATCAGCAGCAAGCTGGCGCAGTACTTCGTGGCCGACCAGCCGCCGCCCGCGCTGGTGGAGCGCATGGCGCAAAGCTGGATCGCCAGCAAGGGCGATATCCGCACCGTGCTGCGTACCTTGTTCTCCAGCCCGGAATTCATGGACCAGCAATACGCCGGCGCCAAGTTCAAGACACCGTACCAGTACGTGGTATCTGCTTCGCGCGCGTCCGCCATGCCGATGCCTGAAGTGAAGCCGCTAGTGGGCATCCTGAACCGTCTCGGGATGCCGCTGTACGGCTGCCAGACACCGGACGGCTACAAGAACACGGAAGGCGCCTGGTTGAACCCCGATGGCCTGAGCCGCCGCATCAGCTACGCGCTGGCACTTTCCAACGGTGCCGATGCCGACAAGGTGCAGGAGGCTTTAGGCACCTCAGTCTCGAAACAGACTGCCGCCATCGTCGCCGACAGCAATGAACGCCTGCGCGCTGCCATGCTGCTCGGCAGTCCCGACTTCATGCAACGCTAACGGAGCGCGCCATGCAACGACGCCAATTCCTGAATGCCTTTGCCGCCAGCGCCGGCCTGATGCTGCCGTTCGGCCCCCATGCCTGGGCGGCGACCATGGCCCCCGGCAGCAGCTCGCCGGCCGCGAAAAAACTGATCGTCGTCATGCTGCGTGGCGCGGTGGACGGCCTGAACGTGGTGGCGCCGGTGGCCGACCCCGAATACGCCCGCCTGCGCCCGAATATCGCGCTGGCCAGGCCGGGCACGGAAGACGGCGCGCTGAACCTGGACGGCTACTTTGGCCTGCATCCGGCGCTGGCGCCTTTGATGCCGCTGTGGGAGCAGAAAAAGCTGGCCTTCGTGCACGCCAGCGGGTCGCCGGATGCCAGCCGTTCCCACTTCGATGCGCAAGACTATATGGAGTCCGCCACGCCGGGCGTGAAGAGCACGCAGGATGGCTGGATGAACCGCCTGCTTGGCAGCCTGCCGGGCGAGACCACGCCGACGCGGGCGCTCAGCATCGGCCCCGTCATGCCGCGCGTGCTGTCCGGCGCTCAGCCGGCCACCAACCTCGCCAACGGCGCAGCCGGCACGCGCTCCACGCCGCTCGACCGGCCGCAGATCGCGAAAGCCTTCGACGCGCTGTATGCCGGCAATGAACGCTACGGCAAGGTGTACCAGGCCGGGCGCAAGGCCCATGAGGAAGTCATGGCTGCCGCCAATGGCGTGATGATGTCGGAGATGCAGGCGGCCGATAACGGCGCCCCGCTGCCGAATGGCTTCCCCGACGATGCCGGCCGCCTTGCAACACTGATGCGCAACAACCCCAACATCCAGCTCGCCTTCGTTGCACTGGGCGGCTGGGACACTCATGCCAACCAGGGCGCCGGCACCGGCCAACTGGCCAACCGCCTGCAGCCGCTGGGGCAGGGGCTGGCGACGCTGGCGCAGCGCCTGGGCCCATTGTTTGACGATACGGTGATCGTGGTCATGTCGGAATTCGGCCGTACCGCGCGCGAGAACGGCAACCGGGGCACCGACCATGGCCACGGCAACGCCATGTGGCTGCTGGGCGGAAAACTCCAGGGCGGCAAGGTGGCGGGCGAATGGAAAGGACTGGCCGACGCCCAGTTGAACGAAGGACGCGATTTGCCGGTCACCACCGACTTCCGCCATGTGCTGGCGCACGTGGCCGAGCGCCACCTGCGCCTGCCTGATACGGCGCTGGCGTGCACCTTCCCCGGCTTGCCCTCCGGTGCACGCCTGCAGCTGATTGCCTAGTCTCCAATCACGCCGAGCTGGCGCAGGAAGGCGAGGTTGTCCTCGATGTGCCAGTTGTCGGTGATTTGGCCCTCAGCGACGCGATAGATGTCGGTGGCGATGAAGTCGATCGCCTGTCCCTTGCCCTGCACGCCTTTGAAACTGCCGGTGAAATGGCCCCTGAAGCGCAGGTGCACGATGGCGCGGTCGCCGCTGACGATCAACTGCTCGATGTCGGCGCGCATATCGGGAACCGCCGCACGCACGAAGGCGGATGCCGCCAGCGGACCTGGCAGGCCCTGGGCGCGGCCGGGCGGCAGGGTGCGGTCTGTGAACCCTGGCGCCAATGCGGCGCGGGCCAGCGCTTCGTCGCCGTTGTTCCAGAACGATGCGTAGCGGCGGGCAGCCAGCACGCTGGCTTCGGCCTGTGCCGCCGGCAGCGAAGGATCGACGAATTGCTGGCGCGGACGGATGAGTTCCGGGGCCGGCGCCGCATGGGCGGCGGCCAAGGGCAGGGCGGCGAGCAGCAGGGTGGTAAGGTGTTTCATCATATCTCCTTTGGAAATAATTGCATGGTATTCACCTTTGGGTGGCTAAAATAGCCGTCCATGACGAATACATATTTTCCAATTCAGGGAGAATTAGCCCATGCTTGATGATTTGCCGGCTTTGCGGGCGTTTGCGCACATCGTGGCGGCAGGCAGCATGTCGGCCGCTGCTCGTGAACTTGAGCTGCCGCTATCGGTCGTGAGCAAACGCCTGGCGCAGCTGGAGAAGAGCATTGGCCTGCGGCTGTTGCAGCGGACCACGCGGCGCCAGGTGCTGACGGCGGACGGCGCGTTGTTCCATGCCCGCGTCTTGCGTATCCTGGAGGAGGTTGGCCAGGCCGAGTCCCTGCTCGCGCACAGCCGGCACGAAGTGGACGGCCTGCTGCGCCTGAGCGCGCCCGCCGAACTTGGGCGCCAGCATATCGTGCCCATCGTCGCCGACTTCCAGCGCCAGCATCCCGGCCTGCAGGTGCAGCTTGAACTGACCGATACCGTCGTGAACTTGCTGGAAACCGGACTGGACATGGCGGTCCGTTTCGGCAGCGTGGAAGATCCCAGCCTGGTGGTGCGCCGGCTTGCTACCAACTACCGCGTGCTGTGCGCCGCGCCATCCTACCTGGAGCTGCATGGCATCCCGGCCAGTCCTGCCGAGCTAACCGGGCATCGCTGCATCGTGATCGGCGAGGCCCGGCGCGTCGACTGGCGCTTCGAAGGCGAGCAAACAGAGAGCGTACGCGTGGCCGCAACTTTCCTCACCAATGACGGCCAGGCCGCACACGCGCTGGCGCTGCAAGGTAGCGGCTTGGTAGTAAAATCGATCTGGGATGTGGGCGATGACCTGCTGGCAGGGCGCTTGCAACGTTTGTTGCCACGCTACAGCATGCCAGCCGCACCGCTGCAGGCGATCCTGCCGCACGGCCGCAACTTGCCGCTCCGGGTTCGCCTCTTCCTCGATTACCTGCAGGTACGCCTGACGGCCGCATGGCGTTGGCACGCGGTTGGGGACAAGAAAAATGCTGAAGTTTCTGTGGAAGTTGACCAGCCCCGATGAACGGTCGGAAAACACCCTGGGCATGATCGCCGCGGTGTTCAGCCTGATCGCACTGGGCTGGCTGATGCTGGCCTAAAGAGCGGGCTGGCCCAGCAGACCGTCGATTGCCGCCACCAGCTGTTGCGGGTCGATCGGATGGGACAGCACGCTGCGGCGGCGTCCTGCGCCCAATGCACCCAGGTCGTCTTCATCGTCGGGGCGGATCACCAGCACCGGCAGCCCGGGTGCCATCTCCAGCGCGTCGGCCAGGAAAGACAGGCGGCCCGCTTCCAGCAAGCCCAGCTCGCACAACACCACGTCGTAAACATGGCCGTCCATCAGCGCGCCGGCATCCATCGGGTTGGATGCGCTGCGGACGCTGTAGCCGCTGTGCGCCAGGATCGCAGCCACCAGGCCGGCATTTTCCGGCGCCGCGTCAAGCAGCAGCACGCGGGCGCGTCCGGTGTTGGCCGTGCCGGCAGGGGCCGTGGCGGGAGTCGGCGCGGCGGCGGAAGGCGCCGGCATGGCGGGCGTGCCGCCGGCGCGCAGGTGGGCAGGCAGGAAGGATTCCAGCGCCGGGATCAGCACGTCAGGCTCCAGCGACTTGGGCAGGCAGCCGGAAAAGCCGGCGCGGCGCAGCGCAGCACAGCCATCGGTGACGGGAAGGGCGCTGGCGGCAAGGATCGGGATCGACTGGGTGGCCGGATCGGCGCGCAAGCGCGCCACCACGCCAAGCCCGTCCAGCTTTGGCAAGTGCAGGTCGCTCAGGATCAGGTCCGGCTTCTCGCTGATGGCCATCGCCACGCCCATTTCGCCGTCGGTGGCGCACAAGGGGCGATGGCCGAAGGCCTGCAGCAAGTACGTCATCAGGTCCATATTGGCCTGGTTGTCTTCGATGATCAGGATGCGTGCCGACATTTGAGTGCGAGCGTGAAGGTGCTGCCTTTGCCGAAGTCGCTGCTGAAGAACAGCGAACCGCCGAGGAGATTGGCCAGGTTCTGGCTCAGGTAAAGGCCCAGGCCCGCGCCTTCCACATGCCGGGTCGAGCTGTTATCGAGTTGCGAAAAAGCCTGGAACAGCTTGGCCTGGTCTTCTTCCTTGATGCCGCTGCCGCTGTCGGTCACGCTGAATTCCGTGATCAGCGCCTGCTCTTCGTCGGCGCGCTGCTTCAGCGCCAGCTTGATCATGCCTTTCTCGGTGAACTTGATGGCGTTGTTGGCCAGGTTGATTATGATTTGCGCCAGCGCGCGGCGGTCGGTCTGCAGCACGATCGGTTGCTCCGGCATGTCGACCAGGACTTCCAGCCCTTTCTGCGCAGCCAGTGGGCGCAGGGTGTCCGCCACTTCGCCCATCAATTGCTGGCATTGCACGGACTCCACGGTCAGGGTGACCTTGCCCGCTTCGATCTTGGCGACGTCGAGGATGTCGTTGATCAGCGATAGCAGGTGGCGCGCGCTGTTGCGGATGGTGTTGAGCTGCCGGTCCTGTTCATCGGTCAGCGGGCCGGGAAGCTTCATCAGCAGGGCGCCGGTAAAGCCGATGATGGCATTCAGCGGCGTGCGCAGCTCGTGCGACATATTGGCGATGAAGGCCGACTTCATGCGGCTGGCCTCGGCCAGTTCCAGGTTCTTCAGCGCGATCTCGCGGTTGATGGTTTCCAGCTCGCCGGCATGGTGGGCCAGGCGCATGTTCAGTTCGATTACCTGGCGCTCGCGCGCCTGCAGCTCGCTGTTGACCTGCACCGCCTGCTCGTAGGTCGAGATCAGCAGGTCGAGGATCTGCTGGCGTTCTGCATTGATGAAGTGTTTCTGGTCGCCCAGGTAGAGGGCGATGCCGACCTCCATGCTGGAATTCTTGCGCAGCTTCTGGTTGACCAGCATCTGGCCGATGCGGTTGAGCAGGTAGTCCTCCGCGTAGGGCTTGCGGATGAAGTTGTCGGCGCCGCATTCGATGCCTCGGATGATGTCTTTGGGGTCGGTCAGCGAGGTGACCAGGATGACCGGGATATCGCGCAGCGCGGGATCGGCCTTGATGGCGCGGCACAGTTCATAGCCGTTCATCTCGGGCATGACGATGTCCGACAGGACCAGGTGCGGCTTGTGCTCGCGGATATCGGCCAGTGCCAGCTTGCCGTTGGCCGCCACCCTGGCGTGATAGCCCGAGGACCGGATCAGCCGCCGCAGGCGCTCAGCCTGGGTCGGGCTGTCTTCCACGATGAGTATTTCCAGCTCATCGGGCGCGATATCGTAGCTGGAGTCCAAGTCACCTCCGAAATGGTTGGGTGATCAGACTATACCGTTTTTTCACCCGCCTTGGAAACCGCCGTCACGGTAGGTGATGACTAGCGTGTCGCGGTGGCCATGCTCGGCCAGCGGCTGGATGGGGGTCGATTCATGGATGACAGCCGCGTCGTCCAGCAGCAGCATGGTCCACGGTTCGGTCATGGTAAAGCGCTTGCCGTTCGGTCCGTCGGCCTCGAAGACACGGGTTTCGCCGCCCTTGATGCCGTGGCGGCCGACCAGCAGCACGGCCACGAAATCGACGCCGTCGCGGTGGGCGCCTTCCGGGGTGGGGCGGCCGATACCGTCGGTGGTGTCGATGCGGAACTGGTGGGCTTCCACATACCAGGGATGCTGGCCGCGTACCTGGGCGCAGGCTTGGCCGATGGCGGCCAGCAGCCTGGTCCAGGCCGGGTTGGCCACCGTTTGCGGGGCGACTGGCTCGAACAGGCGGCGCATGCCGCCGTGCAGGGCGTTGTATTCGACCGGCTGCCAGTGGGCGCGGTGGGCGGTCTGCTCGAGGGCCAGGCCGTCCTGCACGAAGCAGGAATGGCGCCGGCGGCGATAGCGGCCGCCGTCTTTCAGGTAGTTGTCCGGGGCCAGGTCGTCCCAGCTCGGGACCAGGGAATTCAGTTCATCCAGGGTGCAGCCGGCCAGGCTGGCCACATCGGCCGGCTTGAGCAGGGCGTAGCCGGCGCTGCGCAGGGTGTGGATCAATTGGGGCAGGGGCGTCATCATGCCCCTTATTGTACTTAGAACGCGTGCGTTACGCTGAAGCGGAAGGACCTTGCCTCGATCGGGTGGAAATGGATGCCGGCCCTGGCCTCGGCCTCGCCCTGCAGGCGCGACTCGTAGAAATAGTCGATGGCCGATACCTGGCGGTTGGCGAGGTTGAAGCCTTCCAGCTCCAGGGTGGTGCGGGCAGCAAGTTTGTAGGCCAGGCGGCCATTGACGGTGGCGCTGGCTTTCGAGCGCACGGAGTTGTCTTCCACCAGTGGGCGCGGGCCGAACCAGCGCAGGCGCAGGGCGCCGGACCAGGGGCCGGCCGGGGTGACGGTGGCGGCCAGTTGGGCCACGCCTTCCACCGCACCGGGGATGCGGTCGCCCTCCGGCGCGGAAGGACGGAAGCGGCCGCGCGCGAAGGCGAGGTCGGCGTCCAGCGACAGCCATTTGAACGGCTTGTAGTAGTTGGAGAACTCGATGCCGTGGCGGCGGCTCGGGCGGCCCGCTTCGGTGCTGCCGGCGTCGCCCAGATAGACCAGTTCCGAGTCGAAGTCCAGGCGATACACGGCCAGCACGGTCTGCAGGCCTTTGACGGCTTCACTGCGCAGGCCGAACTCCAGGCCGCGCGAGCGGGCCAGCGGTGTCGCCGGGTCCTGCGCCTGGGTCACGCCTCGTGCATCGTTGCTGTGGAAGCCACGGCCCGCGTTCAGGTAGAACTCGGTGCGCGACCAGGGGCCGAAGGCCAGGCTGATGCTCGGGCTGGCCAGTGTTTCATCGGCGCGCGCATCGCCCACCGCAAATCGGTAGCGGTCCAGCCGCAAGCCGGCTTCGCCGCGCAGCCATGGCGTGACGCGCAGGCGCTGCTGCAGGTACAGCGCGGCGCTGGTTTCGACGATATGGTCGGCGCGCACGGTCGCCAGCACCTGGCGCGCTTGCGTGTGCTGCAGGGCGTTGAAGATATTGTCGTTCTGCGCCTGCACGCCGAGCGTGGTGCTCCATGCCATGTCGTCCATATGGTCATGCCAGCTTTGGCTCGCCTCGAAGCCGCTGGTGACGCGGCGGTCAGGCTGGGCGAACTGGTCGCCATGCACCGGGTCGTCCAGGAAGTAGGTGAAGTTCGAGAACAGTTCCAGCCGGTTGTTGATGATGTAGGCGTTGGCCTTCGTCGTCGTCTTCTCGTCGCTGCGCGCCCAGGCGGCGGACAGGCTGAAACGGCGGGCCTGCCCGCCATCGGTCAGGTCGATGCCGTCGAAGCGGCCCAGCGAGCCATTGTCCACGGCGCGCTGCGGGATCTGGTCGGTGGCGTTCCAGGCGCCACGGTAGGCCATGGCAGTAACGGTGTAGCCGTTGTTGGCGAAGCCTTCGCTGTAGCGCAGCACCGCGTTCAGTTTGCGGTAGTTGTCGCCGCGTGTCCAAGGGCCATCGTTGTGCACCGCCTCCAGCGCGTACAGCCAGGAGCCGCTGTCGCCGGATTCGCGCGATCCTGCAACCAGGGCGCGGCCGTAGCCATTCTGGCCTGCCGTGGCGCTGGCCTGGTCCTGCGGCAGGCGGCTGGAGTAATTGATTGCCGTGGCGCCGGCGGAGGAAAAGTCGCCGGTGCTCGCGTTATACGGGCCCTTGCTGTAATCGAGCCGCGCCACCAGTTCTGGAATGATGAAATTCAGGTCGGTCCAGCCCTGGCCATGCGCGTGGCTGCGCTGGTTGACCGGCATACCGTCCACCGTGGTGCGCAGGTCGGTGCCGTGATCGAGGTTGAAGCCGCGCAGGTAAAACTGGTTGGCCTTGCCCTCGCCGCTATGCTGGCTGGCTACCAGTCCCGGCGTCGCTTCCAGCAGTTCGCCGGGACGGTAAATGGTGCGCGCTTCGAGCTGGCGCTGCGAGACGCTGCCCATGCCGGCCGAATCGGCGACGCCGACCTGGCTGGCGCGTGCGCCTTCGACCAGCACGCGCTGCATGAAGGGATCATCGGCAAACGCGGCTGCCGGCGCAAGCAGGCAAACGATTGCGAGCTTAGGGGAGCGGCTGTTCACGGCGATCGCGATTGAAAACGATGGAGGCTGCCTGGCGGCCCGGGCCGCTGACGTTGACGTTATTGACTTGCTGCGGCAGGAAGTCCGTCAGCACACCGTCCAGCAGGACGGCGCCCGGAGGCAGTTCGGTCTTTTCGATTTCCTGGAACACGATGATGCTGTCGACGTTGGCTTGCAAGCCGACCCATTGCAGCGGCAATGGCTTGCCGTTGACGGTGATGCGGAACTGCTTTTCGAGGTAGCGACGGAACACAACCTGGTCCTCCTCCAACCCAAGGTCAAAGTGGCGCTGGTACAGGTTCATCAACAGCGCTTCCACATCATGCGCCGTGTAAGTATGAACCACTTCCGTGCTGCCCGTGCGTGGGTTGAAGCTGATTTCAGTCAAACCCACGTGAAAATTATGGGCTTGGGCGGCAGCGCTGCACCAGAGCAGCGCCGCCGCGAGGACGGCCTTGAAACGCATCATTCCTTCTTGGCGCCTTCCTTGGCGCTATCCGCTTCCTGCTTCTTCAGCGGAGTGTTGAAGTCCTTCATCATGTTTTCCGGCTGGCGCGACTTGAACAGTTCCAGGCGCGAAGGCGTTACCTTGCGCGGCCAGGCGTTGTTCGACTGGTCGATGTCGGCGGTTTCCCAGTACGGATCATGCACCAGGGACACCAGCGGCTCGTCGGTCACGATGATCTTGGTGACCTTCTTCGGCGAGTAACGCCATACTTCGGCAGGCACGCGTTCGATGTACTTCTTGCCCGACTTCAGCTCGATCTGCAGGATCAGCGGGGTCACCAGGCCACCGAGGTTGGAGAAGTCCACCAGGTACAGGTGCTTGCCCTGCGCCAGCAGGTCCTTCTCCCACTGTTCCAGGTCCTTGGTCTGCTCGTCGAACTTGTTGCGGTCGGCGTTGGTGACCGTGTAGTCGTCGTGCTCGTTGTAGAAGTCCTTCAGCGCAGGCTGTTCATCCACCTTGCGTACCATGCCCTTGTTGCGCTGGTCGATGATGGAGACCGGCTCCGCGTCGTGCTGCGCCTTCTTCCAGGCCTTTTCGGTTTCCGGATTCTTGGTGCTCACGCCGTACTCGCTGATGCCATCGATCGATACGTCGACTGCATCCGTGGTGTAGAACCAGCCGCGCCAGAACCAGTCAAGGTCGGTGCCAGACGCGTCTTCCATGGTGCGGAAGAAGTCGGCCGGGGTAGGGCGCTTGAACTTCCAGCGGCGCGCGTATTCACGGAAAGCATAGTCGAACAGTTCGCGGCCCAGCACCGTTTCGCGCAGGATGTTCAGCGCGGCGGCTGGCTTGGCGTAGGCGTTGTTGCCGAACTGGAGCAGCGACTCAGAGTTGGTCATGATCGGCACCTGGTTCTTCGAACGCATGTAGTCGACGATGAAGCGCGGATCGCCGCGGCCGGCCGGGTAATTGTCCTCCCAGGCTTCCTGAGCCAGCGATTGAACGAAGGTGTTCAGGCCCTCATCCATCCAGGTCCATTGGCGCTCATCGCTGTTAACGATCATCGGGAAGTAGTTGTGGCCAACCTCGTGGATCACCACGCCGATCAGGCCATATTTGGCGCGCTTGGTGTAGGTGATTTCGCCGGTCTTCTTGTCCTTCACCGGACGCGGGCCGTTGAAGGAGATCATCGGATACTCCATGCCGCCGACCGGGCCGTTGACGGAAATTGCGGTCGGGTACGGATAGTCGAAGCTGTACTTGTTGTACTGCTCGATGGTATGGATGATGGCGGCGGTCGAATACTTCTCCCACAGCGGGTTGCCTTCCTTCGGATAGTAGGACATGGCCATCAGGTTGCTGCCGTCCTTCTTGTAGCCCTGCGCATCCCAGATGAACTTGCGGGAAGACGCCCAGGCGAAGTCGCGCACGTTCTTCGCCTTGAAATGCCAGGTCTTGGTGCCCTTGGCCTGGTTCTTTTCGGCCTGCTCGGCTTCGGCCTGGGTCACGATGACGACCGGGGTCTTGCTGGTGCGGGCCTTGGCCAGGCGGTCGCGCTGGGTAGAGGTCAGCACGTCGTTCGGGTTTTGCAGCTCGCCGGTGGACGCCACGATATGGTCGGCCGGGACTGTGATCTGCACGTCGTAGTCGCCAAATTCCAGCGTGAATTCGCCGGAACCCAGGAACTGCTTGTGCTGCCAGCCATACACGTCGTAGTAAGCCGCCATGCGCGGGAACCACTGGGCGATCTCGAACAGCGCATTCTTGTCTTCGGCGAAGTATTCATAGCCGGAGCGGCCGCCCAGCACTTTCTGCTCATTGATCTTGTAGGTCCAGTCGATGGAGAAACTGAACTTCTCGCCCGGCTTCAGTGGCTGCTGCAGCTCGATGCGCATCATGGTGCGGTTGATGGTGGTTTTCAGAGGCGCGCCGCCGGGACCTTTGACGGAGCCGATCTTGAAGCCGCCATCGAAGTCGCGGCCGGCCAGGATATTGCGCAGGCCATCGTACTTCATGCCTTCTTCTTCGCCCTTGGCGCGGCCCCAGGCTTCGCGCGACGGCGCGGTCATGGTCATGCGGGCATCGGAATCCGATTTGTAGATGTTCTGGTCGAGCTGCAGCCACAGGTAATGCAGGGTATCCGGCGAGTTGTTGTGGTAGGTGACCTGGCCGCTGCCCGAAATGGCGCGGTTAGCCTCATCCAGGGTGGCACGAATGGTGTAATCGGCGCGTTGCTGCCAGTAGGCATGGCCGGGCGCGCCGGAAGCGGTGCGGTACTGGTTGGCGGAAGGTAGCAGCTCTTCGAGCTGGCGGAACTTGTCATCAAATGGCTCGGCTGCGAAAGCCGTCGCCGTCAGGCAAAGTGCGGCAAGGCCGAAATGAAGGCGTTTCATCGAATCCCCATGCTTGTTGTAATAAATGCTGGGCTATTCTAGAGAGCTTTTCCTCACGACACTTCGTTTATTTGTAAAAAACCTGAAACATCCGTTGTTGGTACGCGCCGAGACCGAAAGGGTCTCGGCGTCCCAGCTTTTATTTCAATCGGTATTTCAGTTCCTCGCCGGCTTGGCGCATCGCGGCTTTGGTGCCCGGTACGTTGCTCAGCACGTTCAGCAGGCCGAAGTCGTGGATCATGCCGTTGTAGCGGACTGTGGCGGTTTCGACACCGGCGGCATCCAGCTTCTTGCCGTAGGCTTCGCCTTCGTCACGCAGCACGTCGAATTCGGCGGTCTGGATCAGGGTTGGCGGCAGGCCTTTCAATTGCTCGGTCGTGGCCTGCAAAGGCGAGGCGTAGATTTCCTTGCGTTTGGCCAGGTCGGTCGTGTAGTTGTCCCAGAACCATTTCATCGCGTTACGAGTCAGGAAGTGGCCATCGGCGAACTGCTGGTAGGAGGCGTTGTCGAAATCGGCGTTGGTGACGGGCCACAGCAGGACCTGGGCGCGCAGCTTTGGCTGGCCCTGGTCTTTCGCCATCAGCGCCACCACCGCAGCCATATTGCCGCCGACGCTATTGCCTGCCACGGCGAGGCGGTTGCCGTCGACATTGATTTCCTTGCCGTTTTTCGCGACCCATTTGGTGGCGCCGTAGGCTTGCTTGATTGCCACGCCATAGCCGGCTTCCGGCGAAGGAGTGTAGTCAACGAAGACTGCCGCGGCGCCGGAGTTCACCACCAGGTCGCGCACCAGGCGTTCGTGGGTAGGGAAGTCGCCCAGTACCCAGCCGCCGCCGTGGAAGAACATGAAGACCGGCAAGGTGCCCTTGACGCCTGCAGGGCGCACGATGTGCAGCTTGATTTTTTCGCCATCGACATCGATCACCTTGTCGGACACGTCGGCGGCCGGTAGCTTGGCGCCTTTCTGGGCGCCGGCAAGTACCTGGCGCGCATCGGCAGGGCTCAGCGATTCGAGCGGCTTGCCACCTTCGAGCGCTTTCAGGAATTGCGCGGTTTGCGGTTCAACGCCCGGCAGGCTGGCGGCGAGGGCGGAACCGGAGAGGAGGGCGAAGGCAGAGGCGGCGATAACGGTTTTCATGGTAAATCTCCTTTGTTTAGCTAACGATTGGATAGTGCGCTACTTAATTGGTTTTGAAAAATGCCCACTGGAGATACCAAGATGGGCATCGTCTGTTACGCGTTATTCATCAGGCTTGTGCGCAGGACCGACAGCTCACGCTGCAAACGAATCACCTGATCCAGGTCGCAGCCGCTGGCGCCAAGCACGCAAGCAGGCAGCTTGGCACCCTCATTCCGCAGTTCGCTGCCGTGCGGGGTGAGGGCAATGATCACCTGGCGCTCGTCTTGCGGGCAGCGGGTGCGGGTGATCAGTTCGGCCTGTTCCATCCGCTTCAGCAGCGGCGTCAGCGTGGCCGAGTCGAGAAAAAGGCGTTCGCCGAGGGCGGACACCGTTTGCTCGTCCTGTTCCCACAACACCATCATCACCAGGTATTGCGAGTAGGTCAGCCCCAGCTTGCGCAGCAGCTTGCGGTACAGCTTGTTCATCGCCAGGGAAGTCGAATACAAGGCGAAGCACAATTGCTGGTCGAGCTTGGGAACCTGTTCGAGGTCAAATGATTTCGTATCCATGGAACGCAGTATAGATAGCGCGCGATCTAATTGCAAGCAATTTTTCTTGGGCCTTGCTTCGAGAGAGATCTTTGACTATCGTTAAAGTGCCCGTAACCTGCGCTGGGCAAAGGGGATGACAATGAATCAAATGAATCACTATCATTCAAGCGCCTACCCAGTGCCCGACCAGCGGGGCCCGGAGCCGGTGCTTTTCCTGGTTGAGCTCGACCCGCAGCGCGTCGTTGATGGTGTGCGTTACGATGAAAATTACCTGGCCGACGACGTGATGGCTTGCGGCACCATGCGCGAAACGTGCCCAATATGCGAAGAAGGCCACCTGCAACTGGTGCTGCGCCAGAAGAATGTGCGGGTGGCGCACCTGTTCTGTATCGAATGCACCCGCTGTTTCGGCGCTTTCCTGCCGGACGGCACACCCGCACTCTCCGATTGAACATTCCCTGCGTGAAGTTCCCGTGCGGTATCATGCCGCAATGAAGAGCCCAAAGACCAAGCCTCTGCTGCTGATCGTTGATGGATCGGCCGACCACCTGCAACAGCTCAGCCATCTGCTGGAAGACAAGTATGCCGTGCGTGCGGTCGACGACTTCGACAGCGCGCTTGCTGCGGCACAGCGGCTTCCGCGCCCTGACCTGATCCTGGTCGATGTGGTGCGCGATGGCTTTGCGGTTTGCCAACGCCTGCGCGGCAACCCCGACACTGCCAGCATTCCCCTGATCGCCATGATCGAGCGCGGCCAGCCGGACCTGGAGCAAAGCGCGCTCGCCGAAGGAGCTTCCGACGTCGTGGCGCGCCCCCTGGTGCCGGAACTGCTGCGTGCGCGCATCGGAACCCATTTGCAGTTGCGCGAGGCGCGCGCCAGGGTACAGCGCCAGCGCACTCAGCTCAATGAACTGGGCCAGATCGCCGATGCCGCGGCGTGGGCCATCGCCAGCCTGGCCGAATGGCGCGATGAGGAAGACCCGTCGCACCTGCGCCGCATCCAGCATATCGTGCTGGCGCTGGCGCGCCAGCTGCAGGGCAATCCCCGCTTTGCCGATGAACTGGTCGAGGCGCATATCCCGCTGCTGTTCAAGGCGGCGCCGCTGCACGACATCGGCAAAGTGCGTATTCCCGATGCGATCCTGCTCAAGCCGGGGCGCCTGACGCCGGAAGAATTCGAGATCATGAAGCAGCACACTGTGCATGGCCGTGATGCCATCGCCGGGGTGGAGCGCGAGTTGGGCTTTTCCAACGCCTTCCTGCGTTTCGCGCGCGAGATCACCTTCAGCCACCAGGAGCGCTACGACGGTTCGGGCTATCCGCAAGGCCTGGTGGGCGATGCCATCCCGGTATCGGCGCGCCTGGTGGCGGTGGCCGATGTGTATGACGCGCTGGTGTCCAGGCGCGTGTATCGTCCAGCCTTCACCCATGAGACCGCGATTGAGCTGATCCGCCAGGGCAGCGGCGAACAATTCGACCCGGACGTGGTCGATGCGCTGCTGGCTGCTGAAGAACAGGTGATGGACATTGCGGCGCGCTACCAGGATGCGACTGCCTGACAACGGCTGAACGTTTCCCGGGCGTATGATGGATTTCCCTATGCTATAGTCGTCTCCATAGTCCCGTCGGAGCAAGCATGCGCATACACGGATACCTGGCCTTTATTGTCGGTATTTGCGTTACCGTGTGGGTCTGCATGTTCGTGATGAATGTGCAGGACCGCCAGGCCAATGAAGCCTTCCAGCGCGATACGCAAAAGATCGCGCGCGATACCCAGCTTCGCCTGCAGACCTACTTCGACATGCTGCTTAGCATTAAGGGCGTGTTCGCGGTGAAGGACGATGTCTCGCGCGTGGAATTCAGCCGCTATGTGCGCGAGCTGGACCTCAAGCGGCGCTATCCCGGCTTCCAGGCCATCCAGTTCGTGCGGCGCGTGCCATCCAGCCAACTGGATGCTTATTCGGCACGTATCCGCGCCGATGACAGCCTGCAAAGCGGCGGCTATCCCGACTACAAGGTGCATCCGGCATCGGTGCGGCTGGAGCACTTCCTGATTGAGTACAACGAGCCGATGCGGGGCAATGAAAACGCCTTCGGCCTCGACCTGGCTGCCTTGCCGCCGCATTACAAGGCCCTGCAACTGGGCAAAGCCACCGGCCGCGTGGTGGCCACCGAACGCATTACGCTGGTGCAGGATGTCAGCGGCCAGCCGGGCTTCGTCGCGCGCGCACCCATTTACCGGCGCGGCGCATCGCTGCTGACGGAACAGGAACGCGATGCTGCGCTGGTGGGCTTTGTGGCGATCGTGTTCCGCGTGAACGACCTGATGTCGGAAACGATCGACAGCCCAATGCTGCAGCATCTCTACGTCAGCATCAACGACGCGGGCTATATCAACGATGGCGGCAATATGCCGCCCAGCGTCGACAACCTGATGTTCGACAGCTTCGGCAAACTCGGTTCGGGCCAGCGCCTGCCGCCGCTGGCGGGCCTGGTTGGCAAGATTCCGCTCGATGTCGGCGAACGGCGCTGGGTCATGAATTTCGAAGGCCACGCGAGCGAGCGCTATAGTCGCGACCTGCGGCTGATTTCGGTGATCGGCCTAGCCGGCTTTATCATCAGTGCCTTGATCGGCGCACAGATCATGACATTGCAGCGCCGCCGCGCCCTGGCGCAAAAGCTGCGCGTAACGGCCGACGAACTGCGCGCGCTGCAGGACAGCGCCATCGTTGGCATCGGCCTGTTTGCCAACGGCCTGATCGTGCGCTGCAACCGCGGACTGGAAGAGATGATGGGCTACCAGCCGGGCCAGTTGGCGGGGCGTTCCTGCAATATGCTTACGGGCGGATTGAGCGATCCTTTCGCCTGCGTGGCCGATGGCACGTCGATGCATTTTGAGCTGGAGCTGGCGAACGCCAATGGACGGCGCCTGTGGTGCATGGTGAACGGGCGCATGCTGGACCAGAACGAACCACGCAAGGGATGCGTGTGGGTGATCATTGATATCACGGAGCGCAAGCAAACCGAGGCAGCGCTGGTCGATACCAAGCATGGCCTGGAGCGCAGCCTGAATGAGCTGGCGCTGCAAAAGGCCAACGTAGAGCTGGCGCACAAGGATTTGTCGGCGGTGCTGCTGACGCTGAAGCAAGCGCAGGCCAACCTGATCACATCGGAGAAGATGGCATCGCTTGGGGCGCTGGTGGCCGGTATCGCACACGAATTGAACACGCCGATCGGGAACAGCCTGCTGACGGCGACGGCGCTGAGCGATATGTGCAAGGAGTTCGAGCGCCAGTTGAGCGAGGGCGGCATCAAGCGTTCCGCGCTCGATACGCATTTGAAGGATGCACGCATGGCGTGCTCGATCATTACCAACTCCCTGACGCGCGCTGCAGACCTGATCCATTCCTTCAAGCAGGTGGCCGTCGACCAGACTTCCGACAAGCGCCGTTCGTTCAACCTGCACGGCGTGGTGCACGACACGCTGGCTACCTATTCGGCCCAGCTGCGCCGCGCCAACTGCGAAGTAAAGGTGTGGATGCCGGAGACGCTGACCTTCATTTCCTACCCCGGCAGCATTGGGCAGGTGTTGAGTAACCTTATCCAGAACGCCATCATGCACGCCTTTGAAGGACGCGATTCGGGCCATATCACCATCAGCGCGGTTGAAATGGACGAGGAAAATGTCGAGCTGCGCTTCGCCGATGACGGCAATGGCATGAGTCCCCGCACGCTGCGCCAGGTGTACGATCCCTTCTTCACCACCAAGATGGGGCAGGGCGGTTCAGGTCTTGGAATGAATATCGTCTACAACCTGGTGACCGGCGTTTTGCGCGGCACCATCCACGTTGAATCCGAGGTGGGGAAAGGCACAACCGTGATCATGACCTTGCCCCGCAAAGCTCCGGCGAAAGACGAACTCGCGGAAAACGACCTGTTGCACGCGCAATAGGTTTGCCGTAACAAAGGTCAGGAGCGCAGATCCTCGAGTATTTTCAAAGCAGCCCTTTCCGCTTCGGCCTCCGCGGCATGCTGGTCCATTAGAGTCAGGTCAGCCGACACACGGCGCTTGGGGTAGATATGGGTCATGTGCATCGGGTTCGCGGAAGGAGCGAAGATGGATACGTACGCTCCCCATTGCTTTGTTCCTTCCAGTAGTTCGCCGGTGAACTCGATCTCATAGCCGTCAACGCTTTTGGTGGGCATCGTCATTCTCCATGTGACGCGAATCGCCAGGTCAGGATTGGCGCAGGAACTTGCCAGCCTTGATTTGCAGGAGCCGGACCAACTCGGGCTGCATGTATTCGTAATCGTCAGGTATATCGAGGCAGATCACGCGCTTGCCGTTCAGGTGCGTCCTGAAGTTCTTGGACAGGCGGTTGCGATGGGCTTTTTCCATCACGAAGATGATGTTCGCCCACGCGACCTGTTCGGTTGACAGCGGCACGTCGGCATCATTGCCCAGGCCAGCCGAATCGGTTTCCACATCAGGCCAGCTCGCAAACACATGCTCCGCAGTGGGGCTGCGCAAGCGATTCTGCGTGCAGATGAAAAGTGCGCGTTTCACGTAAGTTTTGGCGGATCGCCGAGTCAAGGTGGACGAATCTTATCAAATTTAAACCAGATCAAGGAAATCAAAAAACGGCCCCGATGGCAACGTTGTTCACTAGATTTAGTGTGTAATATTCGTTGCAACACAACATGTAGTTATGGAAAATCATGAGCCAGCCCCGTAAAACCAGCGTGGACGTCGAGTCCTCGATCAACGAATACCTCCAGCAGCTCGATTGGCGCGTGAATGCCAACGCCAACCAGGGGTACTCCCTGGGCGGCATGATCCTCAACATCTCCGGCAAGATGGTAGCCAATTACTGGCTTGATCACGTCTATCCGCAGGAAGTCGGGGAGGCGCACCGCAATGCCGATATCCACATCCACGACCTCGACATGCTGGCGGGCTACTGCGCCGGCTGGTCGCTGCGCACCTTGCTGAACGAAGGCCTGAACGGCGTGCCGGGCAAAGTGGAATCCGCGCCTCCGAAACACCTCTCCAGCGCTGCCGGCCAGATCGTGAACTTCCTGGGCACGCTGCAGAACGAATGGGCCGGAGCCCAGGCCTTCAGTTCCTTCGATACTTATATGGCGCCCTACGTTCGCAAGGACAAGCTGGAATACGAGCAGGTGCTGCAAACCATGCAGGAACTGATCTACAACCTGAATGTCCCATCGCGCTGGGGAACGCAGACGCCATTCACCAACCTCACTTTTGACTGGACCTGCCCGGAAGACCTGCAGGAACAGGTGCCTGTGATCGCCGGAGAAGAAATGCCCTTCACCTATGGCGACCTGCAGGCCGAGATGGACATGATCAACAGGGCCTACATCGAGGTGATGATGCGTGGCGACGCCAAAGGCCGCGCCTTCACCTTCCCGATCCCTACCTACAATATCACTCCGGACTTCGACTGGCACAGTCCGAACGCCGAACTGCTGTTCGAAATGACGGCCCGCTACGGCCTGCCATATTTCCAGAACTTCGTGAACTCGGAACTGAAGCCGAACATGATCCGTTCCATGTGCTGCCGCCTGCAGCTTGACCTGCGCGAGCTGCTCAAGCGGGGCAACGGCCTGTTTGGATCCGCGGAGCAAACCGGCTCGCTCGGCGTGGTCACACTGAATTGCGCCCGCCTTGGCTACCTGTATGCCGGCGATGAGGCGGCGCTGCTAGCCCGCGTGGATGAACTGCTCGAACTGGGCAAGACCAGCCTCGAAATCAAGCGCCAGGTCATCCAGCGCCTGATGGATGGCGGCTTGTTCCCTTACACCAAGCGATACCTCGGCACGCTGCGCAACCACTTCTCGACGCTTGGCGTGAATGGTATCAACGAGATGGTCCGCAATTTCAGCGGCGACACGGAAGACATCACCACCGAGGCCGGCGCTGCCTTGGCGATACGCCTGCTCGATCACATTCGCGCGCGCATGCTGGAATTCCAGGAGGAGACGGGGCATATGTACAACCTGGAGGCGACTCCGGCCGAAGGAACGACGTACCGCTTCGCCAAGGAAGACCGCTTGCGCATGCCGTCGATCATCCAGGCCGGCACGAAGGACATGCCCTACTACACCAACTCCTCGCAGCTCCCGGTCGGCTTCACTGACGATCCTTTCGAAGCGCTGGAGCGGCAGGACGAGCTGCAAAGGAAGTACACCGGCGGCACCGTGCTGCACCTGTACATGACCGAGCAGGTGTCCAGCGCCGATGCCTGCCGGCGCCTGGTGCGGCGCGCACTGACGCGCTTCCGCCTGCCGTACATCACCGTGACGCCGACGTTCTCGATTTGCCCGAAACACGGCTACCTGAGCGGCAAGCACGAATTCTGTCCGAAATGCGATGAGGACATCATTGCGCGCAAGACGCGCGAACTTTCACTTAACTGAGGAGATATGCATGACCGCCAACCAACCTGCCCAGGAGATCACATTGACCAATGCAGAGCGCCAGCCTTGCGAAATCTGGACGCGCGTAATGGGTTACCACCGCCCGTACGCGTCCTTCAACGTCGGGAAAAAAGGTGAATTCAACGAACGCACCTATTTCGTCGAGCGCAGGAATAATGGCTGAACGGGGCCTCAAAGTCGGCGGCTATGCAAAGTTCACGTCGACCGATTATCCCGGCGAGCTGGCGGCCGTGGTGTTCGTCCAGGGCTGCCCCTGGCGCTGCGGCTACTGTCATAACCCGCACTTGCAGCCTCGTGGTGCCGCCCCTGCGATCGAATGGAGCGATTTGCTCACCTTCCTCGAAGGCAGGGCAGGGCTGCTGGACGCGGTCGTTTTCTCAGGCGGCGAGCCAACCCTCGACCCCGCACTGGAAGACGCGATGCGCAGCGTGAAGGCCCTGGGCTTCAAGGTGGGCCTGCACACTGCAGGCATCTACCCTGGTCGTTTGAAGGAAGTACTGCCGCTGGTGGATTGGGTTGGCCTCGACATCAAGACATCATTCGAGGCGTACGACGAACTCACAGGCGCAAACGGAAGCGCCGAAGCGGCCCATGCCGCTGCCCGCCTGGTCATTGAGAGCGGCGTGCCCTACGAATTCAGGACGACGGTCCATCCCAGGCTGACCACGCGCCAGCACATTGCCACGTTGGCGCAGCAGGTTTCCGAGATGGGTTGCGTGTCCTATGCGCTGCAGGATTTCCGGTCGGTTGGCTGTCGCGCCGAGGAGCTGCTTCATTCCTCCAGCGATGGTGCACTGGACGGCGAATTCATCAACCAGGTGAAGTCGAAATTTCGCCAGTTCACGCTGCGGCGAGCGGATGGCTAGGCAATCAATTGAGCATGGCTTCACGCAAAATATCGCCTGCCATGTTCACGGCCTGGCGGCCTTCCGCGAGTTCCTGGTAGTAGTTGGGCCAGAAGTGGAACATCTTTGGCCATACTTCCAGCCGCACGCGAACGTCGGCTAGCGTCGCAGCCCGGGCGAGGGCGATCGAGTCATCCAGCAGCGCTTCGGTTGCGCCAACGAAGATGTTGAGGGGCGCGATGCCGTGCAGGTCGGCGAAGACAGGGGATGCCAGGGTCGTGTCCCGCGGCCGATCGCCCAGATATTGCTCGGCCAGGAATAGCATCAGATCGCGATTAAGCACCGGATCGCGTTCGGCATTCCGTGCGTAGCTGCCTGCCGAAATGGTCATGTCGGTCCACGGCGAGAAGAGGACAGCGCTTGCCGGCTGCGGCAAGCCCAGTTCGCGCAGGCGCACCAGCATGGCGACAGCAAGGCCAGCGCCCGCGCTGTCTCCAGCGACAGCAATTTTTTGGCAATGCTCCAGCAAGTACCTGTAGCCATTAACGGCATCCTCCAGCGCGTGGGGAAACGGGAACTCCGGCGCGCGCCGGTAATCCAGCGCGAGTGTCTTCATTTCAGCCGCACGACCCAATTCACTCACAAAGTGCCGATGGCTGGCCAAAGTGCCCCAGACGAAGCCGCCGCCGTGCAAGTAGAGAATGACGCCATCATCCCGCGCGGCTGGCGTTGAGGTCCATTCGGCGGGAACCCCATTGGCTGTAGCATGCGTGGCAAGGACATCGGCCCCAGAGGGATAGCGCTCGGCCAGTGCATCGCACGCCGCCCGGCGCTGTTCGATCGTGAGGTCTGTCGGCCGCGCGCGGAACATGGCTTCCAGTTGATCGAGTTCGCTCATAGGCCTGCTTTCATGGCAGCCAGTCCCTGTAAGGGCTTTCGGCTTCGCGGCCTGAGGAGTCGGTCCAGATATCGTCAGGCTGCGAGCGGTCCCGATGTAGTTTCCGGTCATGATCGGGGTAGGTAATACAGTCAGAGGCTGCGCGCGTCCCGATGACGATGCAGCGGGCCGGGGACTGGCTCCTGTTCGCAAGATAATGGCCAACTGGTCGGCCGCATGGGAATGTGGCGGCGTCGCCCGGGCCAAGGATGGATTCAGCCTCGCCCTCAATCACGGTGACTTCGCCTTCCAGGACGTAGACCATTTCGTCCTCTGATTGGTGCCAATGCTTGATGGACGACCGTGTGCCAGGCATGAGGACATGCACAAACGCGCCAAACTGCGTTAGTCCGCCTGGCTCGCTGATCCACTCTTCGCGGTTCAGCTTATCGGGAGATGAAGTCTCGAGAGTCTCGGCCAGCCTCTGCGAGGCGCGAATTATCGGCATTGCTGCTCCTTGAAGAAATTTACGGCAGCCCCCAGGCTATATTAAGCGAAGACGGAACGGAGGAGACAGGATGGAGCCTCAATCCGGCCCGCGCTGGGTCCTGCAAATACCTGCGCGATCTTGCGGCGTACGATGGCGTGGTGCATCGGACCTCCTTAAACTGTCGTCATTGAGAACCTGACCAGAGAAGCGCTGCGGCGGCGAAGAATACGATCCAGGACAGATGCCGGCCGCGGGTGAAGTAGAGCGGAAAGAAGCCGGAGACCAGGGCGACGATGCTGAAAACCTGAAGAACCGTTTTGGTATCGATCTGCTTTCCCGATGCCAGGAGAACGACGACTGCGATACCCCACCAGACCAGGGTGAGAAGATGCCAGACAAATCTCAGCGTGCCGGTAGTGAAGTCGGTCCCGCCAAAGAGTTTCGGCAGGTTGTCGCGCTTGAAAAGGCGAATAAGGATGTAGCGCTCGCCAAGGTAAGAATGGGCGGCGCCAGTGAGGAAGAACAGTAGCGCGGCGATGATCAGCATTTATGGATGCACCGTGATCGTCAGCAGTTTCAGGGGCGGTTCCGGGGCGCTTGCCCGCGCAGGATCTCGAGCCTGTTCGGTGGAGCATCAGGCGCCAGGAAATCCGGAATTGTGAATTCGTCGCGCTGTGGCCTGGAGAGGAATACCACAGGCCATTCCGTGATTCGTTGTTCTTTGACGTGGATATACTGGCCTGGCTCGGGTTCGTCGATGTATTCGCGCTGGAGGATTAGGGCGAGAGGCTCTTCTGTCCCGGGATTTTCTTCGGCAAATTCCTTGGCCTCGTCGAATGTGTCAAAGGCGTAGTAGTAATCGCTTCCGTCATCTTCGTCAGGGGCGCCGCGCTCCGGGTGGCACCATACGCGGTATTCAAGGACGGCGTCCCATACGTAGCCGCCTCCTGCCTTGGCGGAGGCGGGGTATTCGCCAACTTTTTGCGGATCGAGGACTTCAGGGTAGATCATGGCCGGGAGGTGATCGCAACAGCTGGTTGAAAAGTCCGCTGCTTGAGAGCGACGAAGAATACAAGCGCGGCGCCAAACAAGAACGCCCAGAACTTCAGTTCGAACAGTACCTGGACTAGGGCTGCAAGTCCATCAATGTAGAGGCCCGTGAACAGGACAAATACAACGCTCGCCAGCAGATGGATGTACGGAGATTCGGGAATGCGTCGTCCTGCCCGCACCGTCAGCAATGCGCCGGCAGCGCCAAAGAGGGCAGAGAAGATCAGGATTGTTATTCCCAAGTTCAGGATAGCACCGCCATTGGTATGCGAGGCTGCGTCAAGATAGAGCGCTGGCAGTACAGATCCAAACAGCCATGCGGCACCGGACAAGAAGCCGATGACAAATACGAGTCCCATTTTCAGTTTTTCGTTTTTCATGTTTAGCCTAGCGACGGAATCGGGCCGATGACCTGAAAAAGGATGTATGGCGCCGCAACCGCTAGCGCCACTATCGCTGCCGCGATGAAAAGAAGTGTTCGTCCGGGGTGTTTTTTCAATTTCGTGTTTCCAGTTTAGAGTTGACTCTGGTTCGTCTCAGCCGTGCTATAGACTATCAAGGATCTCTTCAACGTTCTTGAAGTGGCCTTCATCAGACTTGCTCCGAGAAACCCCGTCCTTCAGAGCGGGGAGTGAAAGGAGGCGGCCGCAAAGCGGCCGTTCTCCTTGAGATTTGTGAGATACTGTATAAAATTACAGTATGATTCTCGTCTACCGCTTCCGCGTGAAATCGAAAAACGGGTTGCTTGATCAGCAAGCCCGTAAGGTGAATTTCGTCTGGAACTACTGCAATGACCGGCAGAAAGATGCCTTGCGGTTTGAGCGCCCTTGGCTGACCGGCTTTGACTTGAACAAGCTGACTACCGGCAGCAGCAAAGAATTGGAGCTGCACTCTGGTGTGATCAATGCTGTGTGCGAACAGTTCGCCAGATCGCGTGCCCAACACCGCCGGCCGTATTTGCGCTACCGCGGCCGAAAGTCCTTGGGCTGGGTTCCGTTCAAAGGACGCGACTTGCATCGGGAAGGCAACGCGTTTCGCTTTGCAGGTAATACGTTCCGCGTGTTTTACTCGCGCCCGCTTCCTGAAGGGAAGATCAAGGACGGCAGTTGCTTTGCGCAAGACAGTCGGGGCAATTGGTTCCTCAATATTGTGATCGAGGTAGCTGAGCCGCCGGTCCGACCGCTTGACCACGGTGTCGGTATTGATCTTGGCTTGAAGGATCTCGCTACACCGTCCGAGGGAGAAAAGATTCCGGTGCCGGGCTTTTATCGTGAGGCTGAAGCGGCGCTGGCAGTTGCGCAGCGAGCCCACAAGCGGCGCCGCATCAGAGCCATTCAGGCGCGCACGGCGCGGCGTCGGTTGGACTTTTTGCATAACAGGTCGGTGGAGCTTGCCCGCGCCTTCGACCATATTGCTGTTGGCAATGTCAATGCCAGTGGACTCGCCCAAACCAGCCTGGCGAAGTCCGTACTTGATGCAGGCTGGTCGTCCTTCCGCAAGATGCTGGCGTACAAGGCCATGAGGCATGGCGCGCGGTATGTGGAAGTGGACGAACGCTTTACCACCCAGACCTGCTCGAATTGCGGCGCATTGCCCGATTCGCGGCCGAGAGGTATCGCAGGCCTTGGAATAAGAGAATGGGAATGCAGCGAATGCGGTGTAGTACATGATCGTGATCGTAATGCTGCGTTAAACATTCTCCGTCGCGGACGTGCGACGCTGGAGGCAGGAATCCCCGTCCTTTAGGGCGGGGAGGACGTCAATTCCCTTCGTGGAAGTTCGAAGGTAACGTTGAACTGCCTTGGCGGAAGAGGTTCAAGGTAGCGCCCTCCATCCCGGTAAAAGCCGCTCGTGCCTTGAGCCGTCGTGCCATCAATCCGTACTGCCAGGCATTCGCGGCTGAAGGTCGCCCGAATACTGAATTGCGTTACCGTCCAGGTATCGAATTCACCATCGGCAGGGTGGCCAAGTGGGCCGTTATTGAAAGAGCCAACGTTGGTTCCGGAAATGGAGTATTCGGCGCTGCGCTTCGGATTTTCCCACAGGCCCGACCGCAACATGTTCCTGCTCAATGGATGAAGGTACAACGTTTGCCCGCGTGCTCCAGGTATTGACTGATCGGCGCGAAGTTGAATAGTCTGCTCGTCGTCGTAGAAGTACAGCGACAGGTTTTCGGCGAGCAGGGAACCATCAATTTCGAAGCGTCCATCAAGTTTGAATTCCGACTCCACCGCTCTGCTCCTGAAAAAATCGTTTATGTCGCCGGGCCTGCGCCCTTCATGCCGCGCCCGGAAACTATGTGTCGTATTCACCGCTATCCCATGGCTCGAAGAAGGCCATGTAATTACCCGGTTGGACTTCGACGGCCCAAACGTCGTCTTCGTCTTCTGGCGTACGAAGAACCAGGCCGAAGGTCGTGCCGAATTTTTCAATTGCGAAAGGCGCCACTTCGATCCGCTGGTAGTTCAATGGCCCGAGGTCGGCCAAATGCTTGGCGCATAGCGCTTGCCTGGCCGAATCGTCCATTGCTTCCCTGGTGCCAAAGCTGTCGATTCGGGCTTCGATCAACGCGCCGGTCTCGTCGAACAAGTAGAGGGCAACAAACTCTTCTCCTTTTCGCCCGTGGATGGCCGGCTCGAATGGACAGGTCAGGAAGAATTGCCGGCCGTCTTCCGTCTTCCCTACAAACTCGGCGTGGTAATCGTCGTGGTCAATCGCGACAAGTACCGGTTGGCCCGGCGGGACTGTCACTGGGGAGATTCCTGCAATCTGGTCAGCGCCCATTTTGATATCAAAGAAATATTGTGAAATTGCAATTGGCAGTATGACATTAAGCGGAGAAAACGCCAATCCCGGCGCTGAAAAGAAAAAGGGCATGAATCACTTCATGCCCTTGGCTTGCGGAGGGGAGGGGCGAGCGTTACATGCAGTAGCGCTTGCGCAGCAGCTCCAGCATCGCGACGTTCTGGTCCCAGGCGTTGCTGACCGGCTGGCCGGTGTAAGGCAGGGTGAAGGTGTACGGTGCAGGGCCGAATTCCGGCGTGAGCGTCATGCGTTCGGCGCCGTCGTTGCGGCGCAGTTCGATGATGCGATCCCACCAGGCCAGGTGGGCTTTCAGCGCGTCGGCATTTTCAGGCGCGCGGAAGTCGGCGACCTGCGGGCCTTGCTGGTGGCCGATGCGGGCGTGGATATGGCGCACGCGTGGCAGCACTTTGGCAAGGGTCAGCTCCTGGTCTTCCAGCAGGGATTCGCAGGCCACGCACCAGTGCGAGAGGTCGGCGTTCAGGTGCAGTTGCGGCAGCCGGTCGAGGTAGGGCAGCAGCAGCATTGGATGGCCGCTGAAGCGGCTGCGGTGAATCTCGTGCACCACCGGCACGCCATATTCCTTCGAGATGCCGGCGGCGAGGGCGATCAGTTCTTCGTTCTGCTTCGGCGTGTACCAATCCTTGCCGGTGTGCGAGTTGACCAGCACCGGCTGTACCTCGCAGGCGTTGCGCAGCAGTTCTTCGAGCGCCTGTTTATGCGCGTCGAAGTCGCTGTGGAACACTGTCTCCCATTGGGCGACAATCAAATCCAGACCGGCGTTGGCGACCTTGTAGACCCAGTTGTCGCGCTGTGCGCGGTCCAGCGGCAGCGACATTTCGATGCCGTCGAAGCCGGCCTCTTTTACCTTGGCGATGAAAACGTCCGGCGGCAGGTCGTTACTGCCCCAGTGCGGCGCGAAGATGCTGATTTTCACAGGAAGCCTCGCACGGGGAAGGAGGCATCGCGCTGGATCCAGTTGCGGCTGGAGTACTCGGTGCGGCCGTCGGTCACGTGCAGCGTGTAGGCGTGGCGTGAGACCGGCGAGCGGTTCGGGGCGCTGTAGTGCGGCAGCAGGCCGTGGAAGCAGACCAGCGAACCGGCTTTGCATTCAAGCGGCACGGCGGTGGCGTCGGTTGGCCACGGAGTGTTGTCCAGTTTTTCCACGCTTACCTGGTCGCCTTCGCGGATGAAGCGCTCGCGCAGCGGCGAGCGGTGGCCGCCCGGTTCGGCCCACATGCAGCCGTTTTCCAGCGTGGCGTCTTCCAGCGCGAACCAGAAGGTGGTGACACTGATTGGCGTGGTGTCGAAGTAGGTGGCGTCCTGGTGCCAGCGCACTTCGCCGCCGATGCCGGGCTGCTTGAAGATATACATCGATTGCCAGACCTGCGGTTCGGCCAGGCCGATATCGCGGGCGATCTGCTCCAGGCGCGCGTCGGCAGTGAAGGCGCGGAAGGCCGGGTCCAGGTCGTGCATGGCATGGCCGATCTTGTTGATCGACAGTTCCTTGGCCTGTTTCAGCTGGCCGTCCGGACCGAAGGCTTCTTCTTCAAAGAAGCATCGCACGGTGTTGTCCGAGCCCAGGAAGTAGTCGTCGGCCTTCTTTTCCTGCTCCTTGGTGGTGAAGATGCCTTGTGCAACTGCCGGATCGAAGTCGTTCACGACTTGTGCGGCGCGGGCGCGCAGGGCCGCGATTTCTTGGGCGGTCTTGAAGCCGGGGATGACGATGAAGCCATCCTTGGCGTATTGGGCTTTCTGGGCGTCGGTCAGCATGTGGTGCTCCTTTTCTTAATGTAGGTCATTGTAGGGAAGCCATTGGATGCGAACAATGCGCAAACGGTTGACACATTGTCTCCAAAATAGAGACAATCGACGCCATGGACCAGCTCAAGGCAATGGAAATCTTCGTGGAGGTGGCGCGCCAGCGCAGCTTCAGCGGCGCCGCGCGCCGGCTTGGCATGACGCGCGCCATGGTGAGCAAGCATGTGATCGCGCTGGAAGAGCGGCTCAATGCGCGCTTGTTGCACCGTTCCACGCGCGACGTGAGCCTGACTGACGCGGGGCAGGCTTACCTGGAGCCTTGTGCGCTGGCGGTGCTGCAGGCGCAGGAAGCTGCGCGGGTGGTGACGCATGCCGGCATCGAACTGGCGGGGCCGCTGAGGATACAGGCGCCTTCCAGTTTCGGCAGCGAGTGGCTGGCCGATGCCGTGGCGCGATTCAGCCTGCCGCACCCGCAGTTGTCGCCTTTGCTGCATGTGGACGATGCTTTGCTCGATCCGATCGAGCATGGCTTCGACCTGACGATCAGGGTGGGCGGGATTCCGGATAGCCGTGCCCTGGCGATCAGGCCCCTGGCGCCTTGCCGTGGCGTGCTGTGTGCGTCGCCGGCCTACCTGGCGCGGGCGGGGCGGCCGGAGGTGCCGGAGGATTTGCATCGCCACCAGTGCCTGCATTTCAGCCACCTGACCGGCGGCATTGCGTGGCACTTTGCGCGGGGGGAGGAGCAGGCCACGATACGTGTGACGCCTGCCTTCACCGCCAACAATGGGATGGTGCTGCAGCACGCTGCATTGCGCGGGCTGGGCATCGTCTACACGACGACTTTCCTGGCCTGGCGCGACTTCATCGAAGGCCGGCTGGTGCCGGTACTGGCCGATTGGGAACTGCCCCTGAACCACTTGAGCGCCCTGTACCCGGCCACGCGCCAGCTTTCGCCAAAGGTGAGGGCGCTGATCGATTTCCTGGTGGCGGAATACCAGCCGGCGCCCCCTTGGGATAAGGCCTTGGCAGATGCTGGATTGCTAAATATATAATCAAGGGATGAACCAGTCCCGCCTACTCAATGTCGACGCCTTGCGCGGTTTTGCGCTGCTGGGTATTTTGGCCGTCAATATCTGGCTGTTTGCCGATCCCTATTTTGCATCGGGCATGAACAACCCGCGCTATGCGGGCGCGTTGGATGTCGCCGTGCGCTTCGTCGTCGCGCTGCTGTTCGAAACCAAGTTCTACCTGCTGTTCTCCTTCCTGTTTGGCTACAGCTTCACTTTGCAGATGGCGGCGGCTGATCGCGCCGGCGCGGCTTTCCGGCCGCGCATGCTGCGCCGCTCGGCGGGGCTGGTGATGCTTGGCGTGCTGCATGGCTGCCTGCTGTTCTATGGCGACATCCTGCACTTGTATGGCTTGCTGTGCTTCCTGCTCCTGGCCCTGTACGGCAGGCAGCGGCGCGCGATGGAAATCGCAGCAGTGCTGCTGCTGTTGGCCGCCTTGATGCTGGCGGCGCTGGGCGTGCTAATCCTGCTCGGGGGCGAGGGTACGCCCGACCTGAAGCCCGTGTTTGCGAAACTGGCGGCCTTCCATGGCGATGCACACAGCACGCAGGCTTATGTCGCGGGCGAATTCCCATCGACGGTGGCTTTGCTGCTGTTTGGCCAGGGGCCAAGTGCGTTCGCCATGTTCCTGCTTGGGATGGCGGCGGGGCGCGAGCAGTTGTTCGCCAGGGTAGAGGTGCTGCGTGCCTGGCTTCCGCGCATCCTGCGGCTTGGCGTGCTGGGTGGCGCCGGCGCCTTGTTTTACGCTCTGGCTTCCGAGATTGCGCCCGGCGGGGCCATGATCATCTTCGCCACCGCGCTCAGCGTGCTGACCGCGCCTTTACTGACCGCAGCTTACGTCGCAGGGTTGCTGATGCTGTTCGACAGCCGTCACGGGCCGCGCGTGATTGCGGCCCTGGCTCCAATGGGCAAGCTCGCGTTAAGCAATTACCTGATGCAGTCGCTGGTCATGGCCTTGCTGTTCACCGGCTACGGCACGCGCCTGTGCGGAGAACTTCCTGCAATCGCCGTTCTTGCGCTGGTACCTGCAATTTACCTCACGCAAATGGCCATCAGCGCGTGGTGGCTCAAGCATCACACCTACGGCCCCGCCGAATGGCTGCTGCGTGCCATCACCAACTGGCAGTTTCCGCCAGCCTCACGAATCCGGATAAATGAAACCAATGGGACGTGAGGGCTTCGATTCTGGAGTGGATGCCAATTTGCGAAGTACCTCAAAGATTTGTGCCATTTGAAGTTCAGTCTGACCTTCAAACGTGCCTTGCCGATGCATCAGGACCTCAAGTCGCGCTTCAAGGATGGCCAAGGCCTGCGCAAAATCATTGTGCGATTCTAAGGTCTGGCGAAACTGGACGAAGGCACGCACGATGTAGACGCAAACCTCTGTTGCTTGTGGACTGTTGAGGATTGTGGCTGCCATGATGGCACCATGTTCGGTGAACGCATATGGACAATGCCTTCGACCTCCTCGTCCATGAGGAGGCGCTTTTGAGTCAACATTCTGCGACCTTAAGTCAGAGAACTCCTCCGGACTTAGCTGAAACATGAAATCATGTGGAAAGCGAGCGAGGTTGCGGCGCACTTGCTCGTATGAACGCCGGATTGGGCTTTGAGGTCGCAAATTGCGACCTCAAACGGCACGAGTGATTAGGTTGTTGTTGCCCAGCCGCCGTCGCGGTAGACCTGGTCGCCGTCGAGGTAGACCGCGTCGGTCTGGACGAAGACGTCGACGTGGAAGCGGGCGTCCTTGCGCTTGAACTGGGGCTTCTGGTACTGGCCGTGCTTGGCCCCTAGCGAGAGGTGGATGCCGCACATGCGCTCATAGGTGCCGATGTCGTCCACCGTGCGTTCGCGCGAGAAGGCGCGGTTCATGCCGAAGCCAAGCTCGCGCACCCACACTTCGCCCTCATGCGCGCGGATGATCGCCAGCATATTGTCGAACTCCGGCGTGCTGTTTTCGGCGCCGACCACGCGGCCTTTTTCCACGATCATGGTGATCGGCGTGGCCGGGCGGTTGACGTGGAACGTGGTGTCGCCGAACACAAAGACTTTGGCGCGGCCGTTGACCGACTCCAGGTCCTGCGCTTCGGTGAACACTTCGCCGATCGGGAACAGGCCGCCGACGTTCTTCATGGCGCTGTAGTCGCCGATATTCAGCTTGGCTTCTTCAAACGGCGATCCGAACACCAGCCGTTCGCCACCGCTTTCCACCACGCCCGACTGCGCGCGTTCGATGCGCGCCTTCAAGGCGTGCCCCACGCCGCGATAGTAAGCCGGGTCGTAAGCCAGTGCGTCAATATAGACAAGACCTTGTTCGCCCGGCATGCGCGACAAATGCATATGCTCCATCACCTTCAGCCCACGCTTGAACAGCTCCATGCGGATGCGGTATTCGTTCAGGCGGAAGCTGGTGGTTTGCACCAGCACGACCAGGTCGCCCGCCTGTAGTTGCTCGAAAGCCGCAAGTACATCGGCCGGCTGCACCGTCTCGAAGTCGATGAAGCGGCCTTCGGGCAGGGCTGCGCGGTAGGCGTCGGACAACACTTGCGACAGCGGGCTGCGCAGGTCGAACACCACCAACGCCTTTTGTGGCGGGGCGTATTCGATGGCGTGGGTCAGCAGGTCGCGTACATTGCGGGCAGCCGAAACGCTGGCGGCAGGTGGAAAAGCTGTCATTATCAGGCTATAAAGAGGATGGGGCATGCGCATTATACGGCGTGCCGCTGCTTGAACCGGAAAGGGGGCCGAGGTAGAATCGGACGAATATAGCCGGGGAGAAACATTGATGGGTGTACAGTTTGGCCAGGACTTGCCGCTGCAGCGGCCCGATGAAACGGATAGCCGTGCGGCCATTTTCGTCCCGACTTCCAATATCAAGGAAGACATCCTGACTGCGGTCCGCAAGGGCGCGGCGGTAGTCGGCTTCGGCAATCACGACCATACCTTGACCATCTATTACGAAAGCAACCGGTTCAACGAGCCAACGCTGGCCAAGTGGGAGCAAAAGGCGCGCAAGGCTTACGACCGCCTGCGCGACAACCTGCCCACCACGTCCAAGATGGTGTGTAAGCTGGATAACTTCGAGCAGATCGGTTACATCAGCAACAAGGGCATCACCATCCGCCGTCGAGCCAGCCTGGATCGCTGGCTCGAATATTCCGATGCACAGGATTCCGCGCCGGACGGCGACACCGTCGCTTTCGCCCCGCCGCCTCCGCCCAAAAAGATCGTCGCCGACTAAGACACAGTGCTACCATCTGCCCAAAGCCGGAAAATTGGAGGGCAGATGCAGGTAAGCCTTTTCGCTGCAGGTGGCGTATTCCTGTTGGTGTTGCTCGCATCCAACGCGGTGCGGCGCGCTTTCATGCGCCATGTCCAGGAGAACGGGGCCGATTTGCCGGCCGCCGACACGGCCGGCTGGCTGCTGTTTTTCGGATTGGCCTTCCTCGCCGCCGCCGTGCTTGGCCTGCTGAACCCCTCCAAATTCCTCAACCTGGCGTTTTGCAGCACCTTGCTGGTGTTTGGCGTCGCCGCGCTGGTCGGCGCCTTCGTCATTGGCCGCCGTTAGCATCTTCCTGCCATGCCACGGGGATATTGCGGATCTCGTTGCCATTCCATGCAGTGACCAGTCCTTCTACGCGTTGTCCCTCTACCTTCAGCGCCGCCACGTGGTAGCGGTAATCCGGCCCGAACTGGCGTTCAGCCGCGTACCGCACCCGTTCCGCGGCTTCGCCATGCAACATTGACGACAGTGTGGTGCAGACCAGGACCGACAGCGCGACGCCGCTGGCGGCGGCCAGTCCCATATGGCGTGGCTTGTGGCCGGCGGCGCGGCGTGCGGCCAGCACTGCCGGGGCGCTCAGGGTGCGATATAGCCAGTGCAGCAACAGCAGCCAGGTAGCGCTGGTGACAAGGGAGGGCAGGATGCGCGGCTGCAGCTTGAGCTGGGTCAGGGTCAGGTCAACCGGCTGCATCAGGGGCCAGGCCAGCATCATCACGCCAAGGGCGCACAGGGCGAAGGCGGCAAGCCAGCGTACCAGCGACGCCATGTGCAGGCTACCGAACAGCAAGCCGACTCCGCCTGCTGCGCCGAGCAGGAAAAGGCCGGACCGGATGGCCAGCAAGTCGCAGGTGCCCAGCACCACCAGCACCATGCCCGCCCGCTTAAGGATGGGAATGTGCGCGTCCATTGGGGTATTCTAGCGTAACATTTTCACTATGCCGGAAGGAAAGGAGACACCATGAAAAGCATCATTGCAGTGGGGGTGGCGGCGCTCGCCATGGCTTTGGCCAGCGGCTGCCAGAAACCAGAAGACAAGCGGATCGGTCCGGCGGAGCAGGCCGGTCGTGAGATCGACAAAGCTGCCAGCGTGGCCGGCGAGAAGCTGGACCAGGCCGCCAGCAAGGCGGGCGAAAAGCTGGACCAGGCCGGCCAGAAGCTGGACCAGGCGGCCCAGCAGGCGGGCGAAAAGCTGAACACTGCCACCGAAAAGCTCGGCGAGAAAGTCGAGCAGGCCGGCAAGGAAATGCAGGACTCGGCCCGCGAAGCGCGCAAGGAAAAGAACTAGTTCCCGGACTTGCTCTTTAGCGGCACCACATTGGAAGGCGGAGGCGGCTCGTCGGGCATGCCGCCCAACACCAGCGTCAGGTCGACGAAGCCGGCGCGCCAGGCCTGCTCCAGGTTCTGCTCGATGGCTTCCATCGAAGTCTGTTCGAAGTTGGAGAAGCCGCGCACGCCATAGGCGCGGTTGCGGCCGTGCGCCTTGGCCAGGTACAGCGCCATGTCCACCAGGTTGACGGCGCGTTCCCAGGGCAATGGCAAGCCGCCCGGCGCCAGCGGGAACGGTGCAAAGCCGACCGATACGTTCACGTGGATCATATGGTCCTGGAACGGCACCGGTTGCGACGACACGCAGCTCAGGATACGGCGTGCAATCTCGTCGACGCCGTTGCGCGGGATGGCCGGCAGGAAGGCCAGGAATTCTTCGCCGCCCCAGCGCACGATCATGTCGGTCTCGCGCAGCGCGATGCGCAGGCTTTCCGCAATCATCTTCAGCACCGCATCGCCGGCAGCGTGGCCATAGGTATCGTTGACGTGCTTGAAGTGGTCGACGTCGAGCAGGAACAGGGCGCCCACAATGTCTTCGCCGTTGGCGCCGCGCCGCTCCACCTGGTTGTGCGTGCGCATGTATTCCTGGAAGTGGCGGCGGTTGTACAGCGCGGTGAGCGGATCGAGCGAACTTTGCGCCTTCAGCTCCAGGTTCTTCACTTCCAGCTGGGCATTGGCTTGGCGCACCTTGCGGTACAGCAGGCCGACAATCACCGCAGCCAGCGCGAACACGACCGCCAGCAGCCACCAGATGCGCTGCTGCAGGCGGCGGGCATTCAGCTCCGCGCCTTTGGCCTGGTTTTCATGCGAGAGCTGTTCGATCTGGCGCTTCTTCTTTTCGGTGTCGTACTTTTCCTGCAGCTCCCACATGGTCTTCTTGCGCTGCGACTCGAACAGTTCGTTCGAAATCTGGCGTTCCCGGTGATAGGCTTCGACGGCGCCCTGGTAGTCGCCGACGCGTTCCAGCGCTTCGCCATACTCCGTCAGGAGCGCTTGCAGTTCTGGCTTGTCGCCGGTCTTTTCGTAATAGGCCATCCCCTGCGCGAAGGACTTCTTTCCTTCCGCGACCTTGTTGGTCCCCATGTATGCCTGGCCGGCGTTGATGCGCGCCGTCGCTTCGTTGGCATCGTCGTTTGCATCGCGTGCCGCAGCCGAAGCCTCGTTGGCAAAGCGCAGCGCGGTCGGGAAGTCGTGCAGCTTCAGGTTGATATCGGACAGGTTCACCAGCGTGGTGGCGATCATGCGCTTGGCGCCAATCTTGCGGGTCAGTTCGAGGTTGGCGAGCAAGGCGCGCATGCCGCGCTTGTACTGCTGCGTGTCGACCGCCAGGCCGTATTCAGTATTGTTGGCAATGGCCATGCGGCCCGGCGAATTCAGGGTCTCCGACACCTCGAACGTTTCGCCCAGTGTTTCCCACGCCTTGTCGTACTCGCGCACCTGGGTGTAGAACAGCGTGAGGGCATTGAGGGCACTGGCCAGCGGCACCTTGTCGTTCTCGACCTTCTGCGCCAATTCGACGGCAGACTGCAGGCGAACCAGGGCCACGGGGTAGTTGCCTTGTTCGGCGTAGCTCTGGCCGGCGGTAATGGTCGATTGCACGCGCAGCACCATATCGCTGGTGGTACTTGCCAGCTTCTCTGCTTCGAATGCCAGTTCGTGCGACACCTGGCGTTCGTTCATCGCTGAGCGCACGTAGGCCTTGGTCAGCAAGCCCTTGGCGATAATGACCTTGTTGTCCTGTGCTCGCCCGAAGTCGTGCAACTCTTCGGCCAGGGCGAGCGCGACGTCGTGCTTGCCAAGGCTGCGATGGGTCAGGCTGAGCTGGGCCAGGAATTCGGCGCGGGTCAGTGGCGGTGCGGAACGCGCCACCGGTTCCATCTGCTGCAACTGGACCAGCGCTTTTTCGGGAACGAAGCGCACCAGTTCCCGGATCTGGGCAATTTCGCTGTCGAGGGGCGACTGTGCAAACGCAAGGCAGGGCGCAAGCAGGCAGGCGCCAACCAGCGTGCGGAGGCGCTTGGAAATCGTCAAAACCGGAAAGCCTGGCAACTTGGGTCCTTGGGATCGCATGGGCAGCGTGTGCGATTGATTATATGCCTGTTGCAAGCGGGAAATCCGCAATCCGGCTCACTATTTTCATGATAGAGGCCCTAACTGTGGGGAAAATACAAGTGGAATTTCTACTTGTGTAACTAGTTGAATAATATTTCCATCCAGCCCCTTGAATCGACCGTTCGTCGCACAGCCTGGATGCGCCTGACGCGCGCCGCGTACAGTTGCCTCATCAACATTCCTGAGGCGAAAACAAAATGCTCGAACTGCGCAATGTCAGCAAAGCTTTCCGCGACCTGAAAGCGGTGGACGACGTGTCATTGAAACTCGGTAGCGGCGTGGTTGGACTCGTCGGTCACAACGGCGCCGGCAAGACCACCTTGATGCAGCTGGTTGCGACGCTGTCGCGGCCGACTTCCGGCAGCATCCTGTTCGACGGCAAAGACATTGTGCGCAATCCGGATGCGATGCGGCGCCGCCTTGGCTTCCTGCCGCAGGAGTTCGGCGTGTATCCGAACCTGACGGCGCTGGAATGCATGCAGTATTTCGCAGCGCTGAAAGGCGTGCGCGATGCGGCCCGCATCCGCCACCTGCTGGAAATGGTGAACCTGTCAGAACACGCGCGCCGGCCGGCGGCTTCGTTTTCGGGCGGCATGCGGCGCCGGCTGGGCATTGCGCAGGCGCTGTTGAACGATCCCGATATCCTGATCGTGGACGAACCGACAGCGGGGCTGGATCCGGAAGAGCGCTTGCGTTTCCGCCGGCTGTTGTCCGAGCTGGGATTCGGCAAGCTGGTCATCGTGTCTACCCATATCGTGCCGGACGTGGAGAGCATCGCCGGCCAACTGGCCATCATGCGCAAGGGCCGCCTGCTGGCGCTGGAAACGCCGGACGCCATCTTGCAGCGGGCGCGCGGCCAGGTGTGGCAGGCCAGTGTCGACGCGGCCGAATACGATGCGCTGCGCAACCGCTTCCACGTGCTGCAGGCGCAGCGCCAGGGTTCGCAGGTGCAGTTGCGCGTGGCGCATCCCGGGCAGCCGGTGGCCGGTGCGCAGGTGGTCGAGCCGAGCCTGGAGGAGGCGCTGATGGCGCAACGCTATGCGCTGACCGAACCGGTCGCGGAGGCAGCCTAATGTCTTTGTCAAGCAACCACGACTGTGCTTACGAAGCATTGGCGTTTCTTGAGTATGGCCCACAGGACATTGATACGGCGGCGCGCGAGCGCAATGATGGCCTGGTGGTGCCGTTTTCCCTCGCTGCGTTTGCGGGCGTAGAAAGCTTTGCTATCGGCGCTGCGCAGGGAGGCAAAGGCGGATTGGTAAAACACTCGCTTAAGGCCTTTATTACCGCCCAAGGGGCGTTTCAGCCATCGGGTCTTGCCGGATTGTTTGAGTACCGGCGCCAGGCCGGCGGCAGCGGCCAAGGCATCGGGCGAGCGGAAACGGTCGATATTGCCTGCCTCGGCGATGAACTCGGCGGTCATCAGGGCCCCCATCCCCGGCAAGCTACGGATAAGGGCTGCATCGGGGTGGCGCGCAAGGCGCTCTTCCAGTTCGGCATCCAGCAAATTCAATCGGTCCACCGTGGCCAGTGCTTCGGTAGCCAGCTCTTGGATCAAGCGGCCGGTAAAGGCTTCGCCCGGAACACTCAGTTGCTGCCGTTTGGCGGCAGCGCATGCATCTTCGATGAGGCGCTGGCCGTAGGCGCGCTGGGCAAGCGTACCCAATGCCTTAGCCAAAGTCGCCTGCCTACACTTGCGCAAAGCGGTCGGTGTCGCGGCGACGGAAAGCAGCAACAAGGCGCTCTTTCTGGTCAAATCGAGGAGCTTCTCCAGTTCGGGGAAAATACCAACAAGCAGATCATGCATGCGAGCCAGGCGGCGTGTCTGTTCCTGCACCAGGTCTGCACGGCGCGACACCAGCAACCGCAACTCGATATCGAGCTCGGAGCAAGCCTCTACGCGGCGCAAATCGTTTCGGCGCAGAACCTGCTCGGCAATGACTCGCGCGTCGCGCGGGTCGCTCTTCGATTCACCGCCAACCGTGCCTTGTCGCGCCCGGTTCACCGCCAATCCCGGCACGTGTACCAACGCCACGCCCGCGTCCAGCAATACCGCTTGCGCAAAGGCGGCTATGCCACCAAGCACATCGATGCCGACCAGAACAGGCTGCGGGAACGCGGCAAGCTGGTCGACCAGTTTCATCATATCGGCGGGCGCATTCAGCAATCGCCGGTTCAACAACTCTTTGCCATGGGCATCAAGCGCAACGACCCAATGCACCTCCTTGGCGATATCAATGCCAACAAACGTTTCCATTCTTCTTCTCCTTCGCACATGGGACGGCAACCCACCTTTGCCAGCTTCGCCCTACGTAGCGATTGGTCGCATAGCCTAATCAGCGGTCAAGATGAGAGAGTGGGACGGGGGGATATGCCTCCGGAGCCATTGTTGGCAGCTAGCATGAAAACCATCCCCGCCCACAGCCGGGCATTGACTTGGACATCGAATACCGGGCACCGTTCCCACGGTATTGAGAAAGGTAGGGCAGCATGAATGCAATCCAGGTATTGGCACTCAATGAAGTGCGCCTGCGCCTGCGGCGCCTGTCAACGCTGGCGGCGCTGCTGGCGGTGGTGGCCTTGTGCTGGATTGCGATTGCCGATCCGGCCGATGGCCTCACCATGATGGTCATCGACAAGAAGCGCGTGCTGTACACCAGCCAGGCGCTGGCTTTTGGCAGCGCGCACATCGCCGGCATGCTGCTTGGACTGGCCGGCTTCTACCTGCTGCGCGGACGCGTGGCGGACGACCTGCAAAGCGGCATGGGGGCGGTGATCGGCGCCACCGGCGCCAGCAATGCCTTGCTGGTGCTTGGGCGCTGGCTGGGCGGCGTGGCGTACCTGATGCTGTTTGCGCTGGCCTATCTGGGCTCCACGCTGGCGCTGCATGTCTTGCGTGGCGAGGGACCGATCCAGTTGCTGGTCTACTTGCAGACCTATGCGTTGCTGCTGCTGCCGATTATCAGCTATGCGGCCGGCTGCGCAGTCCTGTTCGACAATATCGGGCCGCTGGTCGGCAAGCGCGGCGACTTGCTGTTCTTCTTCCTGTGGTGCATGCAGTTCGGCGCCCTGGTTGGCGTGACGGAAAGTCCCGGGGCGGAATGGCCGATGTACTTCGATTTTTCCGGCCTGTCGGTGGCAGTGAATTCGCTGCGCGAGCACTTCGAAACAACCGATTTCACTTTGGGGAGGAGTGCTTTCGATCCGGCTGGACCGACCATGGTGATTCCTGCTGCACTCTGGACGCTGAAAGCATGGGGCATTCGTGCGGCGACGCTGGCCCTGTCCCTCTTGCTGCTGGCGCCGGCCGCGCTGTTCTTCCACCGCTATTCACCGGACCGGGTGCGGCCGCGTTCTGCACGCGGCAACCGCTTGCTGGCGTTGGCCGACCGCATGCTGCGCCCTGCGGCAGCCGTGGTGCGTCCGTTGCCTGGCCTGGCGATGCGCATACCCGGCTTTGCGGGCGAAGTGCTGGCGGAGGTGGCGCTGGTCTTGTCGATGTCGCCGTCTGCAGCGCTGGCGCTGGCCGCGGGCACTGTGGCTGCTGCGGTAGCCGAACCCGGCGTGCTGCCGGGCGTGATGACTGCGGCAGTTGCTGTATGGGGAGTAATTGTGTGCGGTATCGTGCCGCGCGACTGGCAAAACGGGGCCGATGCCATGACCGGTGCGTTGCCGGGCGGCGTGGTGCGCCGCTACCTGCGGCAATGGGCGGCCAGCCTGGTGCTCGGGCTTCCGCTGCTGATCGTGGCGTTGCGCTGGTCGGCCGATGCGCCGATCCGCGCCATGGCGGCGCTTGCCGGCGTATTGGCGCTGGCTTCCGCCGCCAGCCTGCTTGGCGGCTTGACGCGCGGTTCGCGGCTATTCCTGTCGCTATTCCTGTTCACCTGGTATATCGCGCTCAATTCACCGAAGGAAGCGGCGCTCGACATGGTCGGCTTTAACGGCGCCGCCAGCACGGGCAGCGCGGCAGCATGGCTGCTGGCCGCCTGCCTGGCGTGGGCGGCGGGATTTGTGCACAGCCGCCGGCGCGCCTAGAATTCTTCCCAATCGTCGCCTGCGGCCGCAGAGCGCACTGCCGGCCGCCGCGCCGTTGCGGCACTGGGCGCAGCAACGGCAGTACGCGGCACGGCGGCAGGCCTGACGGCGAATGCGGGCGGGGCGCCGCCGCCTTTCAGGCGGAAGATGCTGACCGCCTTTGCCAGTGCCTGCGCCTGCTCCTGCAAGCTTTCCGCCGCTGCCGCGGCTTGCTCGACCAGGGCGGCATTCTGCTGTGTCATGGCATCCATCTGGCCGATTGCCTGGTTCACTTCGCCGATGCCGCTGCCTTGCTGCTGGCTGGCGCTGGTAATTTCGCCCATGATGCCGGCCACCTTGTGAACCGAGGCGACAATGCGCTGCATGGTATCGCCCGCCGCATCGACCAGGCGGCCGCCTTCTTCAACACGCGATACCGAGGCCCCGATCAGTTCCTTGATTTCCTTGGCCGCCGCCGCGCTGCGTTGCGCCAGGTTGCGCACTTCCGACGCCACCACAGCAAAGCCGCGCCCTTGCTCGCCCGCCCGCGCTGCCTCGACCGCCGCATTCAGCGCCAGGATATTGGTCTGGAATGCGATGCCGTCGATCACGCCGATGATGTCGTTGATGCGCGCTGAACTGTCCTTGATGGCGCCCATGGTGGCGACAACCTGCGCAACGACGTCCCCGCCTTGTTCCGCCACGTGCGCGGCATCGGCTGCCAGTTGATTGGCTTGATGCGCATTGCTGGCGTTCTGCTGCACGGTATCGGTCAGGTTTTCCATTGAGCTGGCCGTTTCCTCCAGCGAGGAAGCCTGCGTTTCGGTGCGGGCCGACAGGTCGGCATTGCCGGTGGCGATTTCGCTGGTGGCCACCGTCATCCGGTCGGTACTGCTGCGGATATTGCCGATCATGTCAGCCAGGCCTTTGTTGATGTGCTCCATCGCCTGCAGCAACTGGCCAATTTCGTCGCTGCGGCTGGAATCGATGTTTCGGGTCAGATCGCCGCCTGCAATGCATTCCGCCGTATCGATCGCCTGCTGCAGCCCGGAACGGATGTAGCGGTAGGCGAATAGCAGGCAGGCCACAGCTGCGATGACCGACATGGCTTGCAGGGCCTGCGCCAGCAGTTGCGCGCGTTCGAAGGCAGCGCTGGCCGCAGCCACTTCTGCGCTGGTGCGCTCGTCGAGCAAGGCGAGGAACTCATTCACCGGTTGCATGATCTTGGCCTTGTTCTGGTGGTAGGCCTTGTCGTGCATGATACCGCGTGCCATGTCGGGATCGGGCGGGCCTTCGCGGGTGAAGCCGCCCTTGCCGTCATCGAACTTCCCCTTGACGGCATTCATGGCGATCACTTCGGTATGAACGAGTTCGTTGGAATTGGCCTCGGCCTCCTTCAGCTTGGCGAATTCCTGATCGGTAAAACCTGCCCGTTTCATCAGCTCCGACAGGGCGATGGTCTGGCCGGAGGAGGGCGGAACGGGCGCACCGGCGGCGACGAAATCCCAGTAAATGCGCTCGTAGTTTTTCGGGCGCGGCTTCTGGCCGTTGCGGATGGCCAGGATGTCCATGTATTGCTGTTCGTACGCCGGGTCGCCCGACACGACATAGGTGCGCGCCAGGCGGGTCAGGTCATCGGAGCTTTGCCGAAGTTCGTCGGCCAGCAAATAGGACTGGTAGCGCGAGTCGGCAGCTTGCTTGGCTTCGTTCTCCTTGCTGGAAACGCGGAGCAGGGCCAGCATCGTCAGCGTTGCCAGCACCACCGTGATGGCAAAAAACGCAATGAAGATGCGCTTGATAGACAGGTTCTTTTGCATGGCAGTGTCCCCCCTCTGGAGGACAGCATACCTCGACTACCAAGCGACTAGTAATTCTTTTCGTGCGGAAACGAAAAGTCAGGCGGCGAGCTGTTGCAAGAGATAAAGGCGCTGGTACAAGCCGTTATCAATCTGCATGAGTTCCTCGTGTGGTCCCTGTTCCACGATGCGTCCGTGGTTCAGCACGACGATGCGGTCGGCTTCACGGATGGTGGACAGGCGGTGCGCAATGGCGATGATGGTCACCTGGCCGCGCAGTTCATTAAGCGCCACCTGCACGATTTGCTCGGTGTGCGAATCGATGCGTGAAGTGGCCTCGTCGAGCAGCAGGATGCGCGGCTTGCCGGCCAGGGCGCGCGCAATGGCGATCAACTGCTTCTGGCCGGAAGACAGGCGCGAGCCGCCTTCGCCCAGCACCGTGTCGTAGCCATCTTCCATCGCCATGATGAAATCGTGGCAATGGGCGGCACGCGCCGCGCTTTCGATTTCCTGCTGTGCCAGGCCGCGGCCCATGTCGATATTCTCGCGCGCGGAGGCGGCCAGCAGGAAGGGGTCTTGCGGCACCAGTCCGACGTCGGCGCGGAACTGCTCGTTATCGATTTCGTCCAGCAGCATGCCGTTCATGCGGATGCTGCCGTGCGGAGCGGGGTAGTAGCGCAGCAGCAGAGACAGCAGGGTCGACTTGCCGCTGCCGGTATGGCCGACGATGCCGAAGAAGGCGCCCTGCGGGATCTCCAGCGACAATTGATGCAGTACGCGCTGGCCTTCGATGTATTCGAAATCCAGGGCGCGGATGTCGATGGCCGGGGCGCCGTCGTCGTTGGCAGCGTGGCGAATGTGGGCGCTGGCGCCGGCGCGTTGCTCCGGCGCGCTCTGCTCCCCGAGCAGGATCGCCACACGCGACGTTGCCACCACCGATTGCTGCAACTGGCTGAACTGCATGGTGATCTGGATCAGCGGCTCGATCACGCGCGCGATGTAGTTGATGAAGGCATACAGCACGCCCACTTCCGCTGCGCTCATGTCGCGCTGGCCGAACATGAAGATCACGGACGCCAGCAACAGGATGTTCAGCATGTCCAGCGCGGGACGCAACAGCCAGGCATTGGCGCGGATTTCGGCCAGGCGCTGGGTGTAGTGCTCCGCATTGGTGGCGGCGAAGCGCTCGCCGAAGCGCAGCTCCGCGTTATTCGCCTGCAGCACCGTCATGCCGCCGATGGATTCGGCGATCTGGGCGTTGATGTCGCTGCGCAGCTGGCGGGCCCGCGTCACTGCGGGAGCACTCAGGCGCTGGTAAGCCCACACGATCACCAGCACGAAGGGCAGCAGCGCGACCACGATGGTCATCAGGCGCCAGTCCAGCCAGGCCATGGCGGCCACCGTGCCGGTCAGCACGATGGTGCTGTCCAGGATCACGAACAGCACCTGGATGTACAAGCCTTTCACGGCCTCGGTGTCGTTCGTGACGCGCGATACCAGCTGGCCGGTGATGGCGCGGTCGAAGAAGGCCATCGGCAAGCGCAGTACGTGGCTGTAGACGCGCTCGCGCAGGCGCTGCACCGAACGCATGGCCACACCGGACAGGCGCACCAGTTGCCGGTAGCGCACCCAGGTGGCGATCCAGCCGGTCAGCAGCACGCCGCCCAGCAGCAGCGCCATGCGGGTCCAGTCCAGGTGCTTCGGCAGCAGGTGTTCGTCGATCAGGCGCTTGCCCAGCAATGGGCCGAGCACCTCCATGCCGGCCGCAAAGGCCAGCCACAGCACGGCCCAGCCAAGATGATGCAGGTCGGGACCGGAGGCTTCCTTCAGGAGGCCGGCGGCCTGGCGCGTCTGTTCGCGGGCGCCTTGTTTCTCAGGCTGCGTCAAGGCTGGCCTCCAGTTGTTGGTAGCGCCACTGGCTGGCGTACCAGCCGTTCAGCGCGAGCAGTTCTTCGTGCGTGCCCGACTCGGTGATGCGGCCATGTTGTAGCACCACGATCAGGTCCGCATCCACCACGGCGCTGAGGCGATGGCTGGCGATGATGGCGCAGCGCGTGGTGTGGGCGCGGCGCAGTTCTTCCAGGTGTTCGAGGATGGCGGTTTCAGTGCCGGTGTCGACTGCCGACAGGGCGTCGTCCAGCAGCAGCAAATCGTTATCCGACAGCAGGGCGCGCGCAATCGCCACGCGCTGGCGCTGGCCACCGGACAGGGTGATGCCTTTCTCGCCAACTTCCGTTTCGTACTTGTGCGGGAACAGCAGGATATCGTCGTGGATGGCCGCAAGGCTGGCCGCGCGTTCCACCTCCGCGCGCGTGGCGCCGGGCTTGGCCAGCGCGATATTGTCGGCAATCGACGCCGAGAACAGGAAGGATTCCTGCGGCACCCAGCTGATCGCCGCACGCAATGCCTGCAGGGTGTACTGGTCCAGTTCGTGGCCGCTCCATTTGGCGCTGCCATGCGTTGGCGTGACCTGGCGCAGCAGCACGCGCAGCAGCGTCGACTTGCCCGAGCCGGTCGGCCCGACAAGTCCAAGCGTCTGGCCCGGCTTCAGCGTCAGCGATATATCGGACAGCGCCGGCTCATGCTGGCTGGGATAGCTGAAGCCCACGCCGCGCAGTTCCAGGTTGCCGGGAGCTACATGCGGCAGGGTGCCGTGGTCTTCAATGGTCAACGGCGCATCCAGCATTGGCTGCAGGCGCGCATAAGCCGCACGGCCTCGCTCGATCAGCGACAGCACCCAGCCGGCGGCAAACATCGGCCAGATCAATTGGCCGAGATACATGCTGAAGGAAGTCAGTTCGCCGATAGTCAATTCGCCGCGCCAGACGAGGAAACCGCCAAGGCCCAGCGACAGGCCGGTCGCTGCCGTCAGGGTCAGGCCGACAGCCGGCTCATAGGCGGCCTCCCAGCGCTGCGCCGTCAGGCTGGCATCGGCCGCAGCGCCGGCCAGTTCTTCGAAACGCTTGCTGCTGCGCTGTTCCAGTCCAAGCGCGCGCAAGGTGCGCACGCCGGACAGCGTTTCCTGCACATGGTCGTTCAGGGAACTGAAACGCTTCAGCGAATCCGCCGAGGCGGTATGGATATGCGAAGAGATGCGCCAGAACGCCCACGCCATCAGCGGGAAAGGAATCAGCGCGAACAAGGCCAGGCGCCAGTCGACGCCGACCAGCATCATGCCCAGCACCAGCAGCAGGGTGAGCGAACCATCGAAGCCGGCCAGCATCGCTTCGCCGGCCGCCATCTCGATCGCATCGATATCGTTGGTGGCCAAGGCCATCAAATCGCCGGTACGCTGCTTCTGGAAGAATTGCGGACCTTGCAGCGACAGGCGGCGATAGAAGCGCGTGCGCAATTCAACGCCCAATTGATAGGCGGCCGAAAACAGCTTCATGCGCCACGCAACGCGCAAGCCGTAATTCGCCACGCCAAGGAGAAGAAGCAAGCCGATCGCCTGCCACAAAGCCTCGCGGCCAAGCTTGCCCGCTGCCAGGCCGTCGACCATGAAGCCGATCTGGCGCGGTATGCAGATACCGATGATGGCTACGCCGGTCAGCATGGCGCCGGCGGCTGCGTAAGGACGCCAATGGCTGCGGACGAAGCCACCGATCAGGCGCGATAAACTCATATGCTTAGAAGAAAAATGCTGCCAAGAGCCTGCAAGGATACCTCAGGGCAGAATTTTTCGCCGAGCGCCCGCCAGAGCGGCCGAGCCCGTGTCAACCTTGGGGTCAGACCCTTTGGTTGCCACGGGCTCGACTGTCTATGCGGCTGGGCTTGTGTCAACCTGAGAGCCTGACCCCAAGGTTGACACGGGCTCAAGTGGAACTACTTGTGGGCTTTGGCGCCGTTGGCGTTGGCGGCTTTTGGGTCGGGGAAGCTGGCAGCGGGCTTGGCGGATTTGGCTTCGGCCTTCGCTTCGGCCTTGGCTTCAGGCTTGCTCTCCACTGCCTCGGGCTTGGCTTCGACTTTTGCTTCGGCCTTTGGCGCTGGCTTGGCTTCGGCTTTGGCGGCCTTCGGAGCCGGCGCTGGGGCCGGGGCTGGCACTGGCGCTGCAATCGGTGCAGACAGCTTCGGTACTTGCACGCCTTGCTTGCCTGCTTCCTTCAATTGCTCTTGTGCTGCCTGGAACAATTCCGCCTGGGTTTTGCTGGCAATGCTGAACAGCTCGCGGTTGTAGGCGAACAGGCCGTCCAGGTTGGGCACGCGGGCGGTGCTTTTGGCGAAGAAATCTTGTGGGTCTTTCGCTTCCAGCAGTTCGCGCGCTGCGGCGGAAGTTTTTTCAACGGAGGCCTTGGTGGTGCTCAGGTTGAGAGCAATCACTTTTTGCGCGCCTTCGAAGGCAGTGGTAGCGAAGTTGTTGAGGATTTTCAGCTGCGCTTCCAGCTGCGACTTGGTGGCTGCGGAAAATTGCTCGGGAATCGAAAACATATTTTCTCCTGGATCGGTGGGAAATGGTGCGCTGCAATAAACCCATTCTAGCGACGAAATATGGTAATGGAAAGACATTTTTGCCGACTATTGAAGCAAAAGTTATGCAGTGCAACATTGCGTGCCCTGCGCTGCCTGCCTACAATCGGCCATCCCTCACCTGTGGAGCTATGCGATGGACCTGGTAATCCGTAACGCGACTTTGCCCGATGGCCGCCATGGCATCGATATCGCCATCGACAACGGCCGCATTGCCGATGTCGCTCCTGCTTTGCAAGCCAAGGGTGCTCGCGAGATCGATGCCGAGGGCGATCTCGTCGCACCGCCTTTCGTCGATGCGCATTTTCATATGGATGCCACGCTCAGTTACGGCCAGCCGCGCGTGAACCAGTCCGGCACGCTGCTGGAGGGCATCGCGCTGTGGGGGGAACTGAAGCCGCAACTGACGCAGGATGCGCTGGTGGAGCGCGCGCTGCAGTATTGCGATTGGGCCGTGGCGCGCGGCCTGCTTGCGATCCGCAGCCACGTCGACGTGTGCGACGACCGCTTGCTGGCAGTGGAAGCGCTGCTCGACGTGAAACGCCGTGTGGCGCCATACCTCGACTTGCAACTGGTGGCTTTCCCCCAGGATGGCGTGCTGCGCAGCGCCTCTGCGCTAGCCAACCTGAAACGCGCAATCGCGATGGGGCTTGATGTGGTGGGCGGCATCCCGCACTTCGAGCGAACCATGGCCGATGGCGCGGAATCGGTGCGCATCCTGTGCGAGTTCGCGGCCGACAAAGGCTTGCGCGTTGATATGCACTGCGATGAATCCGATGATCCCTTGTCGCGCCATATCGAAACACTGGCTTATCACACGCAGCGCCTTGGCCTGCAAGGCCGCGTGGCTGGCTCGCACCTGACTTCCATGCATTCGATGGACAACTACTACGTCAGCAAGCTGCTGCCGCTGATCCGCGAAGCCGGCGTCGCCGCCATTGCCAACCCGCTGATCAACATCACCTTGCAGGGCCGCCACGATACCTATCCCAAGCGCCGCGGCATGACGCGCGTGCCGGAAATGCTGGCGCACGGCATTGACGTCGCCTTCGGCCACGATTGCGTGATGGACCCGTGGTACAGCCTGGGTTCGGGCGATATGCTGGAGGTAGCGCACATGGGCCTGCACGTAGCGCAAATGACAGGGCAGGATGCGATGCGCTCCTGCTTCAAGGCCGTGACCGAAACGCCGGCGAAGATCCTCGGCCTGGACGGCTACGGCTTGCAGCCAGGCTGCCATGCCGACCTGGTGTTGCTCGATGCCGGTGATCCGGTGGAAGCCATTCGTTTGCGCGCGGCGCGGCGCTTGGTACTGCGGCGCGGCCAAGTAGTGGCAGAATCGCCGCGCGCCGTGGCGCGCCTCACCTTGCAGGGCAGGCCGCAGCAGGTCGATTTCCGCCTCTCCGGGCGTGCTGGACTTGCAAGGGAAAATGCATGAAAATTCAGCATCATTCCTGCCGTTGGGAGCAGCTTTGAAAGACATCGTCATCCGCCCGGCCACCGAGGCCGATTTCGACTCCATGTGGACGATTTTCCAGGAGTTGATCGCGAGCGGCGATACCTATTACTTTGCGGCGGAGACCAGCCGCGACGACTGCCACGCCTTCTGGTTCGGGCGCGGCATCAAGACCTGGGTGGCGGTGCTGAATACCGGCCGCCTGCTGGGCATGTACCGTTTGCTGCCCAACCAGCTGGACCGCGGCTCTCATGTCGCCAACGCTTCCTTCATGGTCAGCCCCGCCGCGCAAGGCGTAGGCATCGGCAAGATGCTGGGCCGCCATTGCCTGGAGCAGGCACGGCGCGATGGCTTCCTCGCCATGCAGTTCAATTACGTTGTAAGCACCAATGTCTCTGCCGTGCTGCTGTGGAAGCGGCTCGGCTTTTCCGTGATAGGCACGCTGCCGCGCGCTTATCGGCACAAGCAGCTCGGTTTTGTTGACGTGTATGTGATGTACAAGTTCCTGGCCGACCCCAACGATTGGCCGGAGCAATGATCGATACCAAACGACTGACCCTGCGTCCCGCAACTGTTGATGATGCCTCGTTCTACCTGCGCCTGGTGAACGAGCCGTCCTTCCTTGAAAACATCGGCGACAAAGGCGTGCGCGACCTTGATGGTGCGCGCGCTGCCTTGCTGGCTGGCCCGATCGCGATGCAGGCGCAGTTGGGTTATTCCTTGTGGATGGTTATCCGAAAGGAAGATGGCGCCTCGATCGGCATGTGCGGCTTGATCAAGCGCGACACCTTGCCCGATACCGATATAGGCTATGCCTACTTGCCTGCCTATTGGGGCCAGGGGTATGCCTGGGAGGCGGCGTCCGCTGCCATGGCCTATGGCCGCGATGTCGTTGGCTTGCCGCGCTTGCTAGGCATTGTTTCGCCCGGCAACACTGCTTCTTCGGCGTTGCTGATGAAGCTCGGCATGCACTTTGTCGAGCGCTTTGATACAGGCAAAACGGACCTGTATCGCATGGAGTTTCCCCCGCGCCACAAGTAGGTTGTAACGAAAACAGGTTTCTTGGCTTTTGGTACTTTAGGGCGCATGATGAAGATTGCAGTCCTGAAGGCAAAATGTCGCCTTTTTACCTAGGGGAAACAATCATGAACTTCGGCAATCTAAAGATCGGAGTGCGCTTAGGTTTGCTAGGCGCTTTCTTCATGCTGGCCTTATTAACGGTCGGCTACCAGGGCTGGAGCGCCATCAGTTTCATCAAGTCCAGCAATGCCCAGAGCATGCAACGGTCGGTCGATTTGACGCAGGCTGTCGACACGGCCCGCAGCGCGCAGGTTGAATTCAAGATCCAGGTGCAAGAGTGGAAGAACATCCTGGTGCGTGGCCATGATCCTGCGCAGCTTGAAAAATATTCCGCGGCCTTCGTCAAGAGCGGCCAGGCCACCAACGCCGAGTTGCAGAAACTGTCGGGCATGCTGCACAAGCTGAACCTGCAGACGACGCTGGATGACGAAGCGATCAAGATGCATGAAGAGTTGGGCAAGAACTATATGGCGGCACTCAAGCAGTTTGATCCGGCCAACCCTGAAAGCTACAAGATCCTCGACAAGGCCGTAGCCGGCATGGACCGTGCACCGACCAAGAAGATCGATGAAATTGTCGAATTCATCGATTCGCAATCCAAGAAAAATGCGGCCGAGGCGATGGCGACTGCCGAGGCAGCCAACCGTTCCGCAACCATTACCTTGCTGGTGGTACTGGTCGTTACCACCGTGATTGGTGCGGCGATCGTATGGTGGATCGTGAAGGGCATCACCCGTCCGCTGGACCAGGCGATCGATATTGCCAAGACCGTGGCGGCAGGCGATTTGAGCGTCGACGTCGACGTGAAGACCAAGGACGAAGTGGGTGAATTGCTGGGGGCACTGAAGCAGATGAGCGGCAACTTGTCCGATATCGTCAGCCGGGTGCGCATGGGTACGCAGACCATTGCCAGCGCGTCGAGTGAAGTGGCGACTGGCAGCATGGACTTGTCGACCCGCACCGAGCAGCAAGCCAGCTCGCTGGAGGAAACGGCATCGTCGATGACGGAGCTGACCAGCACCGTGCGGCAGAACAATGAGAACGCGACCCAGGCGCGCAAGCTGGCCGACGAGGCTTCCAATGTCGCCGTGCGCGGCGGGGCCACCGTGTCGGAAGTGGTGCAGACCATGGGAGCGATCAACGAGTCTTCGCGCAAGATTGTCGACATCATCGGCGTGATCGATGGCATTGCGTTCCAGACCAATATCCTGGCGCTGAATGCGGCGGTGGAAGCTGCGCGTGCCGGGGAACAGGGGCGCGGCTTTGCCGTGGTGGCGGGCGAGGTGCGCAACCTGGCGCATCGTTCGGCCGCAGCGGCGAAAGAGATCAAGGAACTGATCGGCAATTCCGTCGAGCGCGTGGAAGAGGGCAGCCGCCTGGTGGGCGAGGCTGGTGTCACCATGGAAGAAGTGGTCAACAGCGTGCGCCGCGTGACATCGATCATCGGCGAGATTGCTGTTGCGACGGGCGAGCAGCGCGATGGCATCGAACAGATCAGTGATGCGATCACCCAGATGGATTCGGTAACGCAGCAGAATGCCGCGCTGGTGGAGGAAGCCGCCGCTGCCGCCGAGGCCTTGCAGCTGCAGGCTGCAAGCCTCGAGGAAGCGGTGTCGGTGTTCAAAGTGCGCGAGACGGCAGGCGCCGGCGCGCGCCTGCAACTGTCGTCCAGCCGCAGCTTGAGGGCTTTGCCGGCTTAAGGCGCCTGGCGCGGTGTGGCGCGGCCTGGTTTGCCGAAGAACCAGGCCAGCGCCACATGCACGCGGCCGGCCCATGATTGCTCGTTGTGGCGCCCCCCTTCATCGGTAAGGAATAGCAGGTCGCGGCCCTCGCGGTAACCGTTCTTCACCAAAGCCCGGCGGAATGCTTCGCTGTCCTCCTGGCCGTCATAGACCGTTCCCACGTCGATGTAGAACCGGACAGGCATTCGTTTAGGCGGATGCTTCACTTCTTCCTGGTTGTTCCACCAGAAGGAACTGGAGACGCCGCCTGCCATGGAGAACAGTTGCGGGTAGCGCTGTGCAATGCCGATCGATGCCAGGCCGCCCAGCGACGAGCCCATCACCGCCGTGTGCTGGCGCCCGGGTTTGGTGCGGTACTGCTTGTCCACCCAGGGCTTGACTGTTTTCGCTACGAAGTCGGCGTAGGCGTTCAGCTTGCCTCCGCCATGTTTCGGATCGCAGCAGGGAGTGTATTCGGCGATGCGGTCGGTTGTGTTGTCGATGCCGACCACGATTACTTCTTCCATGTCGCCCTGGCGCACCAGGCGGTCCGCCACCTCGTCGATATTCCATTCGGTGCCGTAGCTGGCGGTCTTTGCGTCGAACAGGTTCTGGCCATCATGCATGTAGAGAACCGGGTAGCGGCGCCTGGTGTCGCTGCCGTAGCTTGGCGGCAGGTAAATGCGCAGCGTGCGTTCGTTTCCGAGTTGGGGCGATTTGAATTTTTCCACCAGCTGCAAGGTGCCGTGCAGCGCCGGCTTGGCCGGCGGGGATGCGGGCAGCAGGCGTACGCTTAGTACGTCGGCGTGGTTGCGACTACCGCTGCCGCCGCCTGCGTCCGCATAGCTGGCGTTGGACTGCAGGTTGCTCATGTTGTAGAACGGTTGCAGCTCCAGACGGTAACTGCCTTGCTTCAGCGTTGCGGGCAGAGGCGTTGACCATGCCGGTCCGTTGGCGGGGGCGTTGTGCGGCATCTGGATGATGCCTTGCGCTGCTACCGCGCCGTGCTTGTCGCGCAGGCGCAGGAGCTGGACGGCGTTGGTGATGCCGAGGTTGATCTGGTGGGCGTGGTTGTTGTAGCGGAGCTGGACGTTGTAGCGGCCGTCTTTCGGAGCAACTACGCTGTCCGGCGCGTTGAGCGCCCCGATGCCCGCCCCGGCAGTGCTGTCGTCGGACGCGGGACAGAGGGGTTGCGTGTGATGGCTTCGCAAGCTGGAGGCCGGGTAGACAGCCTCCACGGCAAAGCAGGAAGCCATTGCGGACTTGGGCGCCTCGGCGGCGCGGGATGCGTCATGCGGGCGGCCGGCGAGTGCCCACTTTCCTGCCGCGATATTGCCGGCGACGAGCTGGCCTTCGCTATACACATTGAAGCGGACGCCTTCATGCGTCCCTTCACCGGGCGAGATGTGAAGCGCGTCGGCGCCAGGTGTTCGCTGGACGACAGGTTCGGGTGGCGCAGTGGATGCATCCTCGGTACCGGCAAAGGTAATCTGCTGCCGCCCAGGCACCAGCGTCCCCATTTCCACTTCGATCAGGTTATCGTCCGCCAGCTCGCTCCACGCGACCGGGCTGCGTGCATCCTTGCCATTCAGCTTGCCGCCAACCGGCATGTAATAGCCTTCAAGCGCCACGGCCGGTGGCAGCTTGATCCTGATGTGCAGGCGTTTGCCGTGCAAAGCCAGGCCGGACAGCTCGATCACATCGCTGCCCGCAAACCATTCGCGCCGCAGACGGGACGTAATGAAGGGATTGACGTGCAGCCGTTCCGCGTCCACACCGATGCCAAACACCTGCTGCACCACCATTCCCAGGAAGCCGCCAACCGACCAAAGCTGGCGGCGAGAATTGATGGCGGGCGCGGAAGGATCGCCGGTACGCCACTCCATGTTCTCCATGTTCGAGAGATTGAGCGCCGCGCCCTGCAGCAGGCTGGCGTAAGCGGCATCCGCCACTGCCACGTTGCCGTACTGCGCCGCAGCCCGCAAGCCATAAGCGGTAACAAAAGGCCACAAGGCGCGGTTGTGATACACCGGCACACCAGGCTGCTGCGGCCAGATGACGGGCGCGCCCAGCGGGCTGTGCGGGTACTTGGCCAATATCGACTGCGCCTGCCCGGCGTCGGCCACGCCGGTAATGATGGCGAGCGATTGGCCAAGCCAGTCGAACTTGTGCATGGCGGCGCCGTCGAAATGGCCGGCTGTCAGGCTGCTGTACATGCCCGCGTCCTTGAGCCACAGGTGGTCGTTGATGGCGATTTTCAGGTCGGACGCCCAACGCGTGTAACGCTGGGCGGTGTCGCTGTCGCCGGCCTGCTGCGCCAGTTCGGCAGCCAGTGTCAGTGCTTTGTAGTGGGCGACATTGGTGGACAGTGAGCGCGAGGTGGCCATGCTCGACAGGTCATTGGGAATCCATGCCGCATATGATTGTTCGCGCCAGTCAAGAAAGGACTGCTCGCCGTTGTACAAGCCGCTGACAGCATCGTAGGCCGCAATCCGGTCGTTCTCAATGGTGTTGCGCAGCGCCCGGAGTGCAGTGGCGGAAAACTGGGCGCGTTCTTCCGGTGGCAGGGCCTTGAGCGCCTGCTCGGCGCCGAAGGCCCAGCTTACGCGGTCGGTGCTGACTGGCCAGCTGCCTCCGCTGCCGGTGTCCTGCACGATTTGCAGGCCGTCTTCGCTGCCAGCTGCCAGCGGAGGCTTGCCATTGCGGTAGCCGGAGAGCTTGAACAGCAGCGAGTTGCGTGTCCGCGCCGGATCGAGCATGGCCAGGCCGAGGTTGGCAGCATAGGACAAGTCGCGCGTCCAGACGTAGTGCCATTTCTCGCCTGTCTCGAAGCATTCGCAGGCTATCGGCTGGCCGCCGTTGTAGCTGCCATCGCGGATGGCTTGCACCGAATCCTGCTTCATTTCAGTGACCGCAAGGGCAAACAGGGCATCGAAGGCCAGGTTGCCGCTGCGGACTTTCGGCAGGCCGGCTTGCTCGGCGTACGTGATCGACGACGGCGCGTTGTCGCGCAGCGGCATGGTGGTGGACTGGGTGTAACTGCGCAGCGCCGCTTGCGCATCACGCGTGGCAAAGCTGGCCTTGTAGGCGCCGAATGGCAACTCGATACTGGTGTCGGCCAGCGCCGGGCCGCCCGCGAGCGCGCCTGCACCTGCGCAGGCAGCGGCGATCGCTGCCGCCAGGAGCGGACGGCGCGCCATTACTGGACCTCCATCACGAGCACCGAGCGGGCAGGGAGCGTAAGCTTGCCGGCCAGCGGAACGCTGCGGCCGGTGATTACATCGGTGCCGCTTCGCACGCCAGCCAGCATTTCACGGAAGCGGTCCGCATCCAGCGTAATGTCCTTTGCATTTTTGTTCAGCGCGACCATGACCTTCTGCTTGCCGTCATAACGGAAGTACACATAGGTATCCTGCTCCGGCCCGTATTGCATCATCTTCCCGTGCTGGACCGCGCTGGAGGTCTTGCGCCAGTTGGCCAGCTTCTTCACGAAAGCCTGCATGTCGCGCTGTTCGGTGCTCAGACCCGCGCCGGTAAAGGCGTTCACCTTGTCGCCGGCCCAGCCGCCCGGCATATCGTGGCGGTACGATGGATCGTCGCGCCCTTTGACGGTACTCGGCATCAGGATTTCAGTACCGTAATAGAACTGCGGAATGCGCGGCACGGTCAGCGTAAACGCCAGCGCCATGCGCAGCAGGGCCGGGTCGCTGTTTACCATGCTGAAGCTGCGCGCCAGGTCGTGATTGCCCTCGAACAGCACCAGATTGGAAGGGTTGGGATAGAGATAGTCCTGCGCCAGCGTTTCATAGACGTCATACAGGCGGTAGGTGCCGTCGGTGTCGCCCAGTGCCTTGCGCAGCACGTCGTTGAGCGGGAAGTCCATCATGCTTGGCGCGTTCAGTGCCTGCCAGCGGGCCACGATCGGAATCCGCGTACTCCATTCCTCGCCCACCATGTTCAGCCTTGGGTATTCCGCCAGCACGCGCTTCGACCACTCGGTCAGGAAGGCTGTATCGGAATAGCCGTAGGTATCCACGCGCAGGCCAGACAGGCCCGCATATTCGATCCACCAGATATTGTTCTGGATAAGGTAGTTCGCGACGTAGGGATTGGTCTGGTTCATGTCCGGCATATGGGGACCGAACCAGCCCTGGGTGAAGTTGCGCGCATCTTCCTTGCTGCCATAAGGGTCGATGTTGGCGACACGGTGGTGGGCGGTCGGCGTGTACTTGCCGTCATAGCTGAGCCAGTCCTGCATCGGCATGTCCTTCATCCACCAGTGGTGGCTGCCAATGTGGCTCAGCACCACGTCCTGGATCACGCCGATGCCGCGCGAGCGCGCCTGCGCCACAAAGGCGCGGTAATCCTCGTTGCTGCCATAGCGCGCGTCGATTTTGTAATGGTCGGTTGCCGCGTAGCCGTGGTAGGAGTGGATATCCTGGTTGTTCTCCACAAGCGGAGTTGGCCAGACCTGGGTGAAGCCCATGTCCTTTATATAGTCGAGGTGCGCCGCCATGCCGGCCAGGTCGCCACCGTGGCGGCCGTTACCCTCGGTCCGGTTGGCCTTGTCCGGCATGCCGGCCACGTTGTCGTTGGCTGGATTGCCGTTGGCGAAGCGGTCCGGCATGACCTGGTAGATCGCGTCGGAAGTATTGAAGCCCTGGCGCTGCGCGGATCCTGGTGAGCGTGCCAGCAGCTGGTAACTATAGGTAAGGCTTTGCTTGCCCGGCGCGTTGAAGCGGATGTCGAAGCGTCCCGGAGCCACGTCCGGAGCAAGCACAAGGTCGATGAACAGGTAGTTGCGGTTGGCCACCCGGCTCACGCCCGCAATCCGAACGCCCGGGTAGTCGATGGCGGGTTCGAGGTCCGCCAGCCCGGGCGCATTCACCATCAACTGCAGCTTGGGGCTCTGCATGCCGGCCCACCAGAAAGGCGGCTCCATATGCTGGACGGTTGGCGGGGCTGCATGAGCGGCTTGCAACAAAGCAATGCCAAGCAGGGCGGCGAAAGCGGTCTTCTTCATGAAATCTCCGTCTGGACGTCTTATGGGCCCGACAATACACCTAAATCGACTGTAGTTCTACTACACATGAAGATGTCTAAATTTGTAGCCGAAATACAACGTGCTCGCTGCCGATCCCAGAGAGAGGCTGGTAGGAAAGGCAGAAATACATGGCAATGATGATGGTCATTCATTGACACCAAATCTAGTTTTAGTACAGAATCCGCCTCAGAGCGTCCGTAAGAGCGTTCGCTTTCCAAGGATTCCCGTGTAGTCGAAATAAACCGGTCTGTGTAGGTTGCGGGAAAGAATGTTTAATGAGTGAGGGGACTTTGATGACTATCTTCGCCAACAAGCGAGGCAATACCGCTTTCCGACTGAGTCCGGTTGCGGCTGGGTGTGCTGTATTTGTATCCGCTTTCGCGGGCTCTGCGTACGCGCAGACCACTACCACCGGCCAGGCAGCCGACGCGCCGATGCAAACTGTGACCGTGTCCGGCATCCGCCGCGGTATTGAAGACGCGATCTCCGTCAAGAAAAACGCCACTTCCATCGTCGAGGCCATCTCCGCGGAAGACATCGGCAAGCTGCCGGATACCTCCATCGCCGAGTCCATCGCCCGCCTGCCAGGCCTGGCTGCGCAGCGCGTTGCCGGCCGTGCGCAAAACATTTCCGTCCGCGGCCTGTCGCCGGACTTCGCGACCACCCTGCTGAACGGCCGCGAGCAAGTCTCCACCGGCGACAACCGCAGCGTGGAATTCGACCAGTACCCGTCTGAACTGATCAGCGGCGTGACCATTTACAAGACCCCCGACGCAGGCATGATTGGCCAGGGCCTGTCCGGCACCCTGGACCTGCAGACCGTGCGTCCGCTGGCCTTCGGCGGCCGTACCGTGTCCATGAACGCCCGCATGGAAAAGAACTCGCTGGGCACCATCGCCGACACCGACTCGCGCGGCGGCCGCTTCAGCGCAAGCTACATCGACCAGTTTGCCAACCGCACCATTGGTGTGGCGATCGGCTTCGCCCACCTGGATTCGCCAGTGCTGGACCGCGAAACCGGCCTGTATGAGCCATGGAAGAACGAAGCCCGTGCAGGCGTGCCTGCCGGTACCAACGTCACCGACGGCATCAAGTCCCTGGCACGCAGCGGCTACAACAAGCGCGACGGCCTGATGGGCGTGCTGCAATACCGTCCAAACAAGAACTTCACCTCGATGGTCGACGTGTACGCTTCGCGCTTCAAGCATGAAGACACCGCCAACCAGTTCGAAGTGCACGTCGGCGGCTACAACGGCGGCAACAAGCCTGACCTGCTGTTCACCGACGTCACCACCAACAACGGTTCCTTCGCCACCGGTACCGCAAACAACGTGTACCCGCTGGTGCGCGGCATGTACACCAAGCGCAAGGACGATATCCGCGCCATCGGCTGGAACAACGAATGGAAGCTGGATGGCTGGTCGGTGGTGGCTGACCTGAGCCGCTCGACCGCCAAGCGCGATGAACTGAGCCTGGAAAACAACCTGCAGATCAGCAATGCGAACGGCGATCCATTCCTGGATTCCGTCGCCCTGTCGCTGGGCAGCGGCGCGTTCCCGACCATGAACCCGGGCCGCGATTACAGCAATCCGGCAAACCTGTACGTGCGTAACACCATCTACGGTTCCGGCTACGGCAAGACTCCGCACGTTGAAGACAAGCTGAATGGCTTCAAGCTGGCGGCCAACATCCAGTCGTCCGGCGCCCTGGAGACATGGTTCTCGAGCTTCGACATCGGCGTGCACTATTCCGACCGCAGCAAGGAAAAGCACCAGCCGGAAGGCGACATCAAGCTGGCCGGCGCGGCTTCGACCATTTCGTCGGACCTGCTGTACAACTCGGTTGACCTGGGCTTCGCCGGCGTCGGCACCATCCCGGCGTGGAACGTGCCAGGCGTTGTGGCCAAGTACATGACCTTCGCACCGACCGAAGACAAGAGCTACCTGATTGCCAAGGCATGGACCGTGAATGAGAAGATCACCACGACCTTCGCCAAGGCCAACATCGAACACGAACTGGGCGATGTCAGCCTGCGCGGCAACTTCGGCGTGCAAGTACAGCGCACCGACCAGTCGTCCGACTCCAAGTATTGGGACGGTACCGCAGCTGCTGGCCAGGAAGTCAAGCCAGTCCACGACGGCAAGACCTACACCGACGTGCTGCCAAGCCTGAACCTGGCGTTCCAGATGCCAAACGATCACACCGTGCGCATGGCCCTGGCCAAGCAGATCGCTCGCCCACGTGTTGACCAGCTGCGTTCCGCGCTGGACTTCAACGTCGGCACCAACGACTTCAAACCAGGCGGAAGCGGTGGTAACGCCCAGCTGGACCCATGGCGCGCAAAGGCCTTCGACCTGTCGTATGAAAAATACTTCGGCAAGAAAGCCTATGCAGCACTGGCGTTCTTCTACAAGAAGCTGGATACCTACATCTTCACCGAGACCCGTACCCACGACTTCTCGCAGCAGATCCCTGGCACCAAGGCGATTACCCCGTTCGGTAACTACACCGCTCCTTACAACGGCAAGGGCGGCAACATGAAAGGCCTGGAACTGACCGCTTCCCTGCCGCTGAACATGGTAACCCCGGTACTGGACGGCTTCGGCGTGAGCGGCAGCTACTCGTACAACGACAGCGCCATCACCATCAAGGAGCCGAGCGCCAACCTGGGCCAGACCATCATGCTGCCAGGCCTGTCGAAGCACACCAGCAACCTGACCGTGTACTACGAGAAGGCCGGCTTCGAAACCCGCCTGAGCCAGCGCAAGCGTTCGGACTTCGTGGGTGAAATCGGCAACTTCGCCGGTGAGCGTTCGCTGCGCTACGTTGTTGGCGAAAACATCCTGGACTTCCAGGTTGGCTACACCTTCAACGAAGGCATGTTCAAGGGCGTGGGCCTGGTCCTGCAGGTGAACAACCTGCGCGACGCAGCTTACGAGACCTACAACGGCAACCGCAACCAGCAACTGGAATACCAGAAGTATGGCCGCACCTTCCTGCTGGGCGCGAACTACAAGTTCTAAGCATCCAGGGGTAAAAAAAACGGGGGCCGAGGCCCCCGTTTTTGTATTACTTGGCCTTGGCGGCCAGTTGTTTGTTTTGTTCGTCCAGCCACACTTTCAGCGGGGCGAAGTAGTCGAGCAGGGCCTGGCCGTCGATGCGGTCCTCGCCGGTAGCTGCCTTCAGGGCTTCAGGCCATGGCTTGGATGTACCCATTTCCAGCATGGTCCACAGCTTCTTGCCTGCTTTTTCACTGCCGTAGATCGAGCACTGGTGCAGTGGCCCAGTGTAGCCGGCTTCCTTGCACAGGGCGCGATGGAACTGGAACTGCAGCAGGTGGGCCAGGAAGTAGCGGGCGTAAGGCACGTCGGCTGCAACGTGGTACTTGGCGCCGGCGTCGAAGCCGTCAGCCAGCATCGGCAGCGGGCGCTTTACGCCCATGTACTGCTCGCGCAGCTGCCACCAGCTCTTGTCGTAGTCCGCCGGCTTGGTCTTGCCGCTGTAGACGTCCCAGCGCCATTTGTCGACCGAGTAGCCGAACGGCAGGAAGGCAACCTTGGCCAGTGCGCGCTTCAGCAGCACGCCGATGTCGGCGTTCGGGTCCGGGTTTTCGTTCATCAGGCCGACCTTCTTCAGGTAGCTCGGGGTGATGGACAGTGCAATGGTGTCGCCGATCGCTTCGTGGAAGCCGTCGTTGGCGCCGGTGCGGAACAGGTTGGACTGGTTCTTGTAGGCCAGGTCGTAATAGATATGTCCCAGCTCATGGTGGATGACAGCGAATTCTTCTTCGGTCGGGCGGATGCACATCTTGATGCGCACGTCGTCCTTGCCGTCAAGCTGCCATGCGGAAGCGTGGCACACCACGTCGCGGTCGCGCGGCTTTTCCAACAACGAGCGTTGGTAGAAGGTCTCCGGCAGCTTGGGCATGCCCAGCGAGGTGTAGAAACGCTCGCCGTATTGCACCATTTCCTTGGCGCTGGTCTTTTTCTCTTCCAGCGCGTTGGTCAGGTCGAACTTGGACGCGCCGGTGGCAGGCATCAGCAGCGGGTAGATGTTTTCCCAGCTCTGGCTCCACATATTGCCGAACAGGTGGGCCGGGATCGGGCCGGTCAGCGGCACCTGGTCAGGGCCGTAGGTTTCGCGCAGCTTGTAGCGGGCGTAGGTGTGCAGCGAATCGTACAGCGGCTTCACCTGTTGCCAGATGCGTTCCATCTCGGCCGAGAATTCTTCCGGCTTCATGTCGTAGCCCGAGCGCCACAGGGCGCCGGTGTCGGCATAGCCCATTTCACGCGCGCCCTTGTTGGACAGCTCAACGTAGTCGGTGTACAGCTTCTTGTAGGAAGGCGATTGCATGTGCCAGCCGTTCCACGCATCCAGCAGGACTTTAGGATCGCGGCTGGTGGCCAGGGTTTTTTCCAGTTCGCCCAGGGCCTTGCAGTTGTCCGGGGTCGGGCAGTACTTGGCCTTGCCGTAGGCGCCATTCAGCTTGGCGTTGGCGTCGGCGTAAGCCTGGCGCTCCTTCGGATCAGGCAGCATCAGCGTCAGTTGCAGCAGCTTGATCTTGCGCGCTTCGTCGTCGGCCAGCTTCACGCCATTAAAGCGGCGCGCTTCCAGTGCGGCCTGGCCGGACGCATCCAGTTGCTGTTCGCCGAAGTAGGCGGTCAGCGCTTCGGTATCGTCGGTAATGAAGTTCTGCGCAACCCAGGCGGCCTTGTTGGCGTCGTTGCCCAGTTTGTCGAATTTCTCTTCGGTCTGCGCGATGAATTTCTTCGCTTCGGCCGGAGTGCCTTTGGCTTTCTTCGCCGCTGGTGCGGCGTGGGCAAAGCCCGCTGCCAGGGCCAGGCCGAGCGCCAGGACCATCGGTTTTTTCATAGTCGTTTTATTCAATTCATTCTCCTCTCAGATAAAACTGCCCGCTAATATATCACCCCATGAAACTAATTAAATTTGCAATATTGGCCCTTATTAGCCAAGCTGCCATGGCGCAGAACGCGGATCGCCATTTCTTATCTGCCGCGAAAAACGGTAATGCACTGGAAATCGGCACAAACGACGGTACTTACATCATCAAGCCGTACTCCGCAGCGGTAGTGGAGACCACCTTCATTCCGAAAGGTGAGGTCGCGGATGCGGTGTCCCATGCAGTGGTACTGCCGCCGGCCATGGTTGCAAGCACGCTGCGCGACGAGGGCGGGGTGCTGGAGTTTGCCACGCCGGGCATCACCGTGCGGGTGGAAAAGCAGCCGTTCCGCATCAGTTACTTGTATAAAGGCCAGCCGCTGGTCGCGGAAAAGCGCGGCTATCGCCATGAGGGCGGCATGGAGGCGATCGAGTTCGCACTGGATGGCGACGAAGCCCTGTACGGCGCAGGCGCCCGGGCGACGGGCATGAACCGCCGGGGCAACCGCTTCCAGCTGTATAACCGCGCCCATTACGGTTACGAATCGCGCTCGCAGCTCCTGAACTTCACCATCCCGATGGCGCTGTCTTCGAAGAAGTACGCCATTCACTTCGATAATCCGCAGATCGGCTATCTTGATTTCGATAGCAAGAAAGATGGCACTCTCTCGTACGAAACCATTGGCGGACGCAAGACCTACCAGGTGATCGCCGGCGAACAATGGGAAGACGTGGTCGCCAACTACACCAGCCTGACCGGCCGCCAGCCGCTGCCTCCGCGCTGGGCCTTCGGCAATTTCGCAAGCCGTTTCGGCTACCACACGGAAGCGGAAACCCGCGCCGTGGTCGACAAGTTCATTGCAGAGAAGATTCCGGTCGACGCCGTGGTGCTGGACCTGTACTGGTTCGGTAAGACCGTCAAGGGCACCATGGGCAACCTGGCCTGGGATAAGGAAAGCTTCCCCAACCCGAAAGGGATGATGGCCGACCTGGCGGCGAAAGGCGTGAAGACCGTCGTTATCACCGAACCATTCGTGCTGACCACTTCCAGCCGCTGGCAGGAGGCGGTCGAGCAGCGCGTGTTGGCGACGGACGCGCAGGGCGCGCCATATAAATACGACTTCTACTTCGGCAACACCGGGCTGGTCGACCTGTATCGCCCCGAGGGCCGCGACTGGTTCTGGAATATCTACAAGGAGCTGAAAGAAGGCGGCGTAGCCGGCTGGTGGGGCGACCTTGGGGAGCCGGAGGTGCATCCATCCGCGCTGCGCCACGGCAGCAACGGCCAGCTGGGCGCGGACCAGGTCCACAACATCTACGGCCACGACTGGGCGCGCCTGATCGCGGAAGGCTACAAGAAAGACTTCCCGAAGGAGCGCCCCTTCATCCTGATGCGCGCCGGTTACTCGGGCTCGCAGCGTTTCGGCATGATCCCATGGTCGGGCGACGTGCAGCGAAGCTGGGGCGGCCTGCAGTCGCAGATGGAAATCGCGCTGCAGATGGGCATGCAGGGCCTGGCCTATATGCACTCCGACCTGGGCGGCTTTGCCTCGCCGATGCTGGACGACGAGCTGTATGTGCGCTGGCTTCAGTATGGCGTGTTCCAGCCGGTGTTCCGTCCGCACGCACAGGAAGAAGTGCCGGCCGAACCGGTATTCCGCACCGACCGCACCAAGTCGCTGGCGCGTGAGGCGATCCGCCTGCGTTACGCCATGCTGCCATATAACTACAGCGCGGCATTCGACAACAGCCAGACCGGCTTGCCGCTGATGCGCCCGATCATGTTCGAAGGTGGTGATAACGGCGTGGCTTCAACCTACCTGTGGGGTAGGGACTTCCTGGTGGCGCCGGTAACCGAGCCGGGCGCGCAACGCAAGGAAGTCAACTTCCCGGCATCGGCCAAGGCCTGGTTCGACTTCTACAGCGATGCCGCGCACAAAGGCGGCATCAACGAGGTGGTGCCTGTGGCCGCCGAGCATATCCCGGTCTTCGTCCGCGCCGGCGCCTTTGTGCCGCTCGCGAAGGTGGTGCAGACCACGCGCGACTACAGTACGAAACAGGTCGAGTTGAATTACTACTACGACGCCACCGCGGGCTCCACCAGCGGCAAGCTGTATGACGACGACGGCGCTACTGCCGGCGCCTACGAGCAGGGAAAGTACGAAATCGCCCATTTTGCAGGCGCTGCATCGGCGTCCAGCTTCGAAATCGGCATTGAGACCGAGGTTGGCAAAGCCTGGCAGCCGGTGAGCCGTGCCTATGCAATCAAGGTACACAATGTGGCCGGCCGCCCACGCAGCGTGAAGCTGGATGGCAAGGCGATGGAGTCTCGCTGGGATGCCCGCAGCCGCACCCTGCATGTGTCCTTGCCGGCACGTAGTGCAATGAAGGCAAAACTTATCGTAAATTTGTAGCCTGACTACAAAAATGCGAGGAAACTGCGCGTTTACGGGCTGTTCATTGATTGACAGCCCAAAATCGCCATGTTATTTTGCTACAAATTACTCGGGGACAGAGATGCAAATGCATTCCATCATCAGCAAGCCACGGCTGACCTTCTGGCAGTTGTGGAACATGAGCTTCGGCTTCTTCGGCATCCAGTTTGGTTTCGCACTGCAGAACACCAACACCAGCCGCATTTTCTCGACCCTGGGTGCAACCCCGGATGAACTCCCGCTGTTCTGGCTTGCCGCGCCGGTGACCGGCCTTCTGGTCCAGCCGATCATCGGCTACCTGAGCGACAACACCTGGCACGCGAAATGGGGCCGCCGCCGTCCCTTCTTCTTCATCGGCGCGCTGCTGGCCAGCATTGCGCTGTTCCTGATGCCCAATTCGAGCGCGCTGTGGATGGCGATCCTGGTGCTGTGGTTGATGGACGCATCGATCAATATCTCGATGGAGCCATTCCGCGCCTTCGTCGGCGACAAGCTGGATGAATCGCAGCAGACCGCCGGCTTTGCGATGCAGACCTTCTTCATTGGCCTGGGCGGCGTGATTGCCTCGCTGCTGCCGATGATCTTCACTAACTTCCTGCACGTCAGTAATGAAGTGGTCAACGGCGCGATTCCCGATTCCGTACGCTACTCCTTCTATGCCGGCGGCACCGCATACTTCCTGTCCGTGCTGTGGACCGTGCTGACCGCCGACGAACTGCCGCCGGAAGACGTCGAGAAATTCCGCATGGAGAAGGCGCAGCGCCGCGGCTTCCTGTTCTCCCTGAAGGAAGTATTCGGCGGCTTCGTGCACATGCCGAAAACCATGGTGCAACTGGCATTGGTGCAGTTCTTCACCTGGTTCGCGCTGATGGGCATGTGGGTCTTCACTACCCCGGCAGTTGCTGAAAACGTGTTCGGCACCACCGACGGCAAGTCCGCCATCTTCCAGGAAGCGGGTAACTGGGTCGGCAACCTGTTCGCGATCTATGGCGGCGTATCGGCGCTGGTTGCGTTCCTGCTGCCCAAGCTGGCGCACGTCACCAGCCGCAAAGTGGTGCACATGCTTTGCCTGGTGATTGGTGGCCTGAGCCTGATCAGCATTGCCTTCATCCATGACAAGCACATGCTGATGCTGCCGATGATCGGCGTGGGCATTGCCTGGGCCAGTATCCTGACCATGCCGTACGCGATCCTCGCAGGCGCGCTGCCGGCCAAGCGCATGGGGTACTTCATGGGCGTGTTCAACTATTTCGTGGTGCTGCCACAGATTGTCGCCAACCTGGTGCTCGGCCCTGTCATCAAACACCTGTTCAACGGCCACTCGGTCAACGTGCTGGTGCTGGGAGGCGTCTCGATGGCAATCGGCGGCATCGTTTGCCTGATCGTCAGCGACTCGGCCAAGAAGGAAGCCTAAGCCATCCCAGCGGCGCGCACCGATCGCGCCATTCGCAGGAAAATAAATGGGGACGTTCCTTTAAATGGGGACGTACCCCTTTAAAAGGGTACGTCCCCATTTAAAGGAACGTCCCCTTTATTTTCGGAGGAGCGAATATGGCAATCCAAACGGTGGCAACTACTCCTATCCCCGGGCAACGTCCGGGGACTTCGGGACTGCGCAAGAAGGTCGCAGTTTTCCAGCAGCCTCACTATCTCGAAAATTTCGTGCAGGGCCTGTTCGACACGCTTGGTGCTGTCGCGGGCAAGACGCTGGTGCTTGGGGGCGATGGCCGCTTTCACAATCGTGAAGCAATCCAGGTCATCCTGAAGATGGCCGCTGCGCACGGCTTCGCGCGCGTGTTGCTGGGCCGGGGCGGCATCCTGTCCACGCCTGCCGCGAGCTGCGTCATCCGCAAGCATGGTGCGCTGGGCGGCATCATCCTTTCGGCCAGCCACAATCCCGGCGGCCCGGACGGCGATTTCGGCATCAAGTACAACGCTTCCAACGGCGGTCCCGCGCCGGAAGCGCTGACCGAAGCAATCTACGAACGCACGCTGGCGCTGGCGCAATACCGCATCAGCGACGCACCCGATATCGACATCGACAGCCGCGGCGCACGCGCACCCTTGGACGGCATGGCGGTCGAAGTGATCGATCCGGTTGCCGACTATGCTGAACTGATGGCGCAGCTATTTGACTTCGATGCCATCCGCCGCCTGTTTGCCGGCAGTTTCACCATGCGCTTCGACGCCATGAATGCCGTTTCCGGTCCGTACGCACACGCCATCCTTGAAGGCATGCTTGGCGCACCGGCCGGCACTGTTATTAACGGCACGCCGCTGGAAGATTTTGGCGGCCTGCATCCCGATCCAAATCCGGTCAATGCCGAAGAACTGATCGACATCATGTGCGCCAACGCCGCACCGGACTTCGGCGCCGCTTCCGACGGCGATGCCGACCGCAATATGATCGTCGGCCGCGACTTCGTCGTCACGCCATCCGACAGCCTTGCAGTGCTGGCGGCCAACGCCACAGTGGCGCCGGGCTACGCAGATGGCATCGCCGGCATCGCCCGCTCAATGCCCACCTCGCGCGCCGCCGACCGCGTGGCGGAGGAACTGGGTGTCCCATGCTACGAAACTCCCACCGGATGGAAGTTCTTCGGCACGCTGCTCGATGCGGACAAGGCCACCCTGTGCGGCGAAGAGAGCTACGGCACGGGCTCGCGCCATATTCGCGAAAAGGATGGCTTGTGGGCGGTGCTGTTCTGGCTTAACCTGCTGGCCGCGCGCGGCGCTTCGGTGCAGGACATCGTCACTGCGCACTGGCAGCGCTACGGCCGCCATTACTACTCGCGCCACGATTACGAGGCCATCGCGACCGATGCGGCACAGCTCCTGATGCAGGATCTGCGCATCAAACTGCCCAACCTTCCGGGCCAAAAGCTGAACCACTACGAGGTGCAATCGGCAGACGATTTCGAATACACCGATCCGGTGGATGGCTCGCACGCCAGCCAGCAAGGCATCCGCATCATGATGACGGATGGCTCGCGCATCGTGTACCGCCTGTCGGGGACGGGCACGGAAGGCGCCACCTTGCGCGTCTACCTCGAGCGCTACGAAGCCGATCCGGAGCAGCACCATATTCCAACGCAGCAGGCCCTGGCAGGCCTGATTGCCATTGCAGACAGCGTGGCGAGCATCGTCATGCACACAGGCCGCACCAATCCCACCGTCATAACATAGGAAAAGCCGAATGAAACTTTCGTCCATCGCATTGTCCCTATTGCTTGCCACCGGCGCGCACAGCGCACTTGCGGCGCCGCCCAAGCCATTCCTTTGGGAGAATGCGACCGTCTACTTCCTGGTCACCGACCGTTTCGCCAACGGCGACAAAAGCAATGACCTGGCTTACGGCCGCAAGGCAGATGCTGCGCCGCTGCGCGGTTTCATGGGCGGCGACTTCAAAGGACTGACGGCAAAGATCAAGTCCGGCTATTTTGACGACCTGGGCGTGGACGTGATCTGGACCACGCCGCCAGTCGAACAAATCCACGCCGGAACGGATGAAGGTACCGGCAAGTCCTACGGCTTCCACGGCTACTGGGCGCGCGACTTCACGGCGATGGACGCCAACCTCGGCACCGAAAAAGACTTCCGCGATTTCGTGGAAGCTGCCCACGCACGCGGCATCCGCGTTTTGCTGGATGTGGTGATGAATCACACTGGCCCGGTAACCGAAGCCGATCCCGTCTGGCCGGAAGGCTGGGTGCGCACCGAACCGCAATGCCAGTACAAAGACGTGCCCTCGACCGTGAGCTGCACGCTGGTGAAGAACCTCCCGGACTTCCGCACCGAAAGCGATGCGCCGGTCGAATTGCCGCCGGCGCTGGCGGCGAAGTGGAAGACCGAAGGACGCTACGAGCGCGAAGTAAAAGAACTGGATGACTTTTTCGCCCGTACGGGCTACCCGCGCGCTCCGCGCTACTACCTGATGAAGTGGCATGCGGACTGGGTACGCAAGTACGGGGTGGACGGCTTCCGCGCCGATACGGCCAAGCACGTGGAACCTGCTGTATGGGCCGAGCTGCGGAAAGTCGCACTGGCAGCGCACGACGAGTGGAAAAGCCTGAATCCCAAAATGGTAATGGGCGACGGCCGCTTCTTCATGCTGGCCGAGGTGTACAACTACAACATCGCGCACGGGCAGGAATTCGACATGGGCGGCGGCGAGAAGGCCAATTACTTCGCCAATGGCTTCGATGGCCTGATCAACTTCGGCATGGTGCACGATGCAAAGGGCGACTATGAGTCTTTATTCAGCAAGTACGCGTCGCAACTGGCGGGCCCGCTGAAAGGCCATTCGGTCATGAATTATATGGATTCGCACGACGACGGCAATCCATTCGATCCTTCGCGCCAGAAGCCTTTCGAGACAGCGAACAAGCTGCTGCTGGCGCCTGGCGCCGCCCAGATTTACTACGGCGACGAGATCTCGCGCCGCCTCGACGTGGCCGACGCGAAAGGCGATGCGAAGCTGCGCTCTTTCATGAACTGGGGCGACTTGAAGGCGAACGCAAAAGTGCGTACGCACTGGGCTAAGCTGGGCAAATTCCGCCAGGCGCATCCTGCGATCGGCGCCGGCGAGCATAAGAAGCTGGCGGACCTGCCGTACACCTTCAGCCGCGTACGTGGCGACGACAAGGTTGTTGTGGCACTGGATGTGAAGACTGGCCAGCCCGTCGATATCTCCGTAGCTGGCTTATTCGCAGACGGCACCAAAGTAAAGGATGCCTACTCTGGCACGTCTTACACGGTGAAAGATGGTGTCGTCCGCACCAGCGGCAAGAGTGATACGATTTTGCTTGCGAAGTAGTAGGTCCAGCCCGGCGTGGCTCCGGCAGTGAGCGAATGCTGGGCTTACGTTCCTGCATCGTCTCCACTGGGGCCTTCTGCTGGATAGGTAATACGTAGCCCTTCCACATGAGCAAATGGCGTCAACTTATGCGGACGCCTTTGCCGTGCGTCGATGATGTCGTCCACGCGCACATCACGGACCAGCAAAGCGTCCGCAACCAATGAGCGGTGGCAGCGCCATGGTACAGCCTCCGCGCACATCAATACACAGCATTTGCTGCGCCCGAGTTCTACGACCGCGTCGACGTTCTCTGCAAACTCCTCGGTCTGCATGTAGTCGGCATAGCCCCGAAACGACAGGTTGCGCCAGCCTGCATTTTCGGAATCCTTGCGGGGATGACGCAGCCCGCCAAGGCCGCGCATATAGCGGTATTCGATGCCGGCATCTTCCAGCGCGGCAGCGAGCTGATCCTGTCCGAATTGAGGATTATGACGTGACTTCGGTACCGTCCTGATGTCGAGCAGGCATTCGACGCCATTCTGCCGCAGCAGTCCAATGAATTCTTCGATTGTGCGGTTCGAGTGACCGATAGTGCAGACGAGTTCCGATGCCATGGCTGCCTCTCGCGATAGCTTCGCCTGTATTCTGGCACGGAGAGGCCGCAGGCGGCGTACTGCCTGAAGCGCTTATTTCTGAGTACCAACCAGTTGCATCTTGAGGTAGGTGACGTTGAAACCAGAATAGTGCCTCGTCGTTTCTCCAACAACCGAGAACCCATTGCGTGCATAAAACCGCTGGGCATCTGCGTTCGACCTGGCGACATTCAAAGAAACTCCTTCAGTTTCCTTGTCGACGACGGCGTTCAGCAGCGCTTGCCCGATGCCGTTGCCTCGCGCTTCGCCATGCACGAACAACGCCCTCAATTGACCGGAAAAAGTTGCTGCGAACCCGCGCACCTTGCCATCGTCGAAAACGATGACATCGGACTCATTAAAGGCCGCCAGGATGCCTTCGTCCTGTTCAAGAGGCGTGACCTGGAAGGAATGGGGCTCGAATTTGAGCTCCTCACCTTTAGCGTCAGCATAGATGCGGCAAACTGCAGGAAAGTCTGCCGCCCTAAATTCGCGGACTGTCATCGATTGAGAATTCCTTCGTAGACTGCCAGGTCGGCCGCTGAGAAGCAGCAGAGTACGACTTCCTGAATCCCCGAGAACTCATCTGCCGCCGCGCGAACTGTCGACAGGGCGAGCCTTGCGGCCAGGTCGATCGGGTAGCCATAGATGCCGGTGCTGATGCTGGGGAAGGCCAGCGTGGCGACGTCATGTTGGGCCGCGAGTTCAACGCTGTTTCGATAGCAGGCCGCCAAAAGTTCCGGCCCGTCATTGGTACCGCCGCGCCAGACCGGCCCTACGGTGTGGATGATGTACCTGGCCGGCAGGCGATAACCCTTCGTCAGTTTCGCCTGGCCTGTCTTGCAGCCACCAAGGAGGCGGCACTCATGGACCAGTTCCGGCCCGGCGGCGCGGTGAATAGCGCCGTCGACGCCGCCTCCGCCAAGAAGCTAGGAGTTGGCTGCGTTGACGATTGCATCTACCGAAAGCTTGGTGATGTCGCCCTGAACTGCGCGAAAAATGGTTGACATGGCTAGGCGGCCACCGGCCTTAAAGTTTATTCAACGAATACTATAGCCGTCCGCGGTGGAATGGTGAAGCTGCCTGTCGTGGAGTCATAGCGAGCTGCGGACCCGGCCTGTACCGGATGCAGGCGATAGGCCTTTCCAGCTTCTGCTGGGGCGATGATCGTTTGCTCCACCTTGTCCACGTTGATGAAGTACGCAATAGTTCTAAATCCTGCCCCTTCATAGCCGGCGCCGTCAAGGCGTGCCGCTACCACAGTCGCTACCTGTTCAGGCCCCGTATTCAGGAAGTGCAGGCGTTGCTTGATGTCTTCCGCCGTCCGCATCCGGAACAGCGTGCTGCTGGCGCGAATGCGCAGCAAGTCGCGGAAGGTATCGCGCGCAAACGCGATGTCGACGGGCGTTGGCCGCAACGCAGGATTGGCCAGCAAAGGCTGAAGCAGGGCGTAGTCCTTGCCATTGTCCGCAGCGGGCGGCAGGCCCGAACCGAAGTAGTTTGTCTGGTAGGTCCAATCGAGGCGATTGAACCAGTCGCCCGATTCAAAACTGTTGCGGTCCATCGACTTCGAGCGCAGGATCTCGAATCCGGCATGGTAATACGCCACGCCCTGCGAGAAGGCATTGATCGCCGCCGCCAGCATCTGCACGCGTGCCCGGTCGGCACTGGTGACGGACACCGGCAGCTTCAGGGCATTGATGTCGTACAGCGTCTGGTTGTCGTGGTTCTCCACGTAGTTGACTACTTCGCCTGGCTGGCTTGCATAGCCGGCTGGCTGGTTGCCGCCATAGACGATGGCCTGCAGTTCCCTGGTTTCGCCGGTAAAGGTCTGCATGCGGTAGCTGCGGATTGACCCGGCCAGGCCGACCTTCACGAGGTCGGATGCCTTCATCAAATCCGTTACCGGACGCAAGCCGGAGCCTGCGTTCGGGTCGTACACCAGGCCATTGATAAATCCCTGCTGCGCGACCATCTGCGGGCCCGAATCCCCTGCGCCGCCGCCACGCACGGCATCGCGCCCGCGATCGCTGAAAGTGCCGATGCCGCTGCCGTTCAGCGACAGTTGCGAAGCCTGAACGAAGCGGGCACCATCGGCCACTTCGCCGAAGTTCCAGCCTTCGCCGATCAGGTTCACATGGCGCCCGGCAGCCTTGTTGACGCGCGCCTGCAGCGCTTCCATTGCGGCGCGCGGCTGGTGGCCCATCAGGTCGAAGCGGAAGGAGTCGATATGGTAATGCTTCGTCCACAGTTCGGCCGAATCGATCATCAGCTTGGCCATCATGCGGTTCTCGGTGGCCGTGTTGAAGCAGCAGGTGGAGCTTTCGATTTCGCCTTTCAGGTTCAGGCGCTGGTAGTAGCCCGGCACGATGCGGTCCAGCACTGAGCGTTCGTGCTGGCCACCGCGGTAGGTGTGGTTGTAGACCACGTCGGTGCCGACGCGCAGGCCGGTCTTGTGCAGCGCCATCACCATTTCACGCAGTTCGATGATGCGGCGAGCGCCGTCGGAGGCGTCGGTGCTATAGCTGCCTTCCGGCGCGTTGTAATGCCACGGGTCGTAGCCCCAGTTATAGCAGTCCTTCAACGCATTGTCGCTGACGATTTTCTGCTGCTGGTCGCTGTCAGGTGCCCCATGCACGACAGGGGCGACGCAGCCTTTTTCCGGCACGCTGCCCAGGTCATATACCGGCAGCAGGTGCACGTCGGTCAGGCCGGCTTTGGCCAGCATGGCGAGGTGCTTCATGCCGTTGGATCCGGATTCGCGGAAGGCAGTGTACTTGCCGCGGTTCATGGCGCTGACCGACAGGTCGTTGATCGAGAAATCGCGCACGTGGAGCTCGTAAATCGACATGTCCGGTTGCGCTTTGACCTTGGACGGCGCCTGGTCCTTGCTCCAGCCGGGCCGGGCAAGACGCGGGTCGGCCAGGTCGGCGATGTAGCTGCGCGCGGAGTCGGTGGCCAGGCTGACCGAATACGGGTCGGTGACGACGTTGCGCACCAGGCCAGTCTTGGGCGCCACCACGTCAACTACGTATTTGTAGTAGCGGCCCGACAGGTTGCCGCGTGCGCTGGCGGACCAGATGCCGGTTTTGGCGTCAGCGCGCATGGTGGCGATGGATTTTGGCTTGCTGCTGCCGGTATCGAAAACGCAGACCGAAACGCGTTGCGCGGTCGGCGCCCATAGCTTGAAGGTAGTACCGGCATTGCCGATACTGGCGCCGAGATCGGTCGCCTGTTCGGCGCTGGCATAAATATCGTCGAGCGCACCGGGCACCTGCAGCGCAGTGGCGTCGCGCACGGTGCCGTCGGCATTTTCCTGCACCAGCACGAGTTGCTTCGCCAGCAGGGTAGGCAGGCGAGTGCGGTCGGCGGCGGAGAGCGCCAGCACTACGCCGTCGCCCGCGTATTTGAAGCGCGCGGCCAGGGGTGCGGGAAGTGTTTCCGTCGTTGTCGCCAGGGGCAAGGCGCCATCTGCTCCGCTGACAGTGGCGCCCTGCGGGGCGCTGATGCCGGCCGCAGTCGCGTAATAGAGTTTGAAGCTGCCTTCGGCCTGGACGCCGGTCCATTTGGCCAGGCGGCCATCCATCCACAATGCGCGGGCGTCGAAGCCTTGCGTGCGCGCCAGCACGGTTTCGTGTGGGCCGTCACAAGAAGCCAGCATGTGCGGCGTTGCGGCGGTCGGGGCTGCGGTGAGGGCCGTGGTTGGCGCTGCGGTGGCCGAAAGCGCCGCGAGGGCCGGCAGGAGGGCCGCCACGAGGGTGCGCTGCTTCATTTTGTCTCCGAAGTAGTGGTGCTACAGAAATCTTATCGCAATTCGTGTAGCTTTACTACATTTCAATCACGCTGGATGTGGTGCTTCTTCAGCTTGTCGTAGAGCGTTTTGCGCGGCAGGAGCAGGCGGTCTGCCGCCAGCGCTACATTGTTGTCGGCTGCGGCCAGGGCGCGCAGGATCAGGTCGCGCTCGAACGCGTCGACTTGCTGCGGCAGGGAGGGCTGTTCGGCATCCGGGTGCGCGGCACCGGCAGCCGGGACGCCCGCTGCCATGGCAACGCCGGCAGCCGATGCAGCGCCCGCAGTCATCGCGGCGCTACCCGTGGCTCCTGCGCCGGCAGCCCATTGCATGCCCGCGCCGGTTGCGGCGCCCGCCGGGGAGGAGATGCCTGCGCCAGTCGCAAACGCAGTACTGGTGGTGCCTGAACCCGGGCCCGCCGCAGCCACTGCGCCGTTCGAAATGCTTCCGATGGTTGCGGAGGGAACCAGGCCAAGCGTGAGGCGTTCGGCGAAGTTGCGTAGCTCCCGCACATTGCCTGGCCAATCCGCCGCCTGCCATGCGGCCATCTGTTCCGGTGTCCACATCGGCATCGCCCGCTGGTAGCGCTGGGCTGCTTCGGCCACGAAGTGGGCCAACAGGAGGGGGATATCCTCGCGCCGGTCGCGCAGGCGCGGCAGGTCAATGCTGATTACACCGATCCGGTAATACAGGTCTTCGCGGAACAAGCCTTGCGCCGAAAGGGCCAGCAAATCAGCCTTGCTGGCCGCGACAACCCGGCAGTCCAGCGGAATCGACTCGTTGCCGCCAAGCCGTTCCAGTCGCCGCTCCTGCAGAACGCGCAGCAGCTTGACCTGCAGTGCCATCGGCATGCTCTCGATCTCGTCGAGGAATACCGTCCCGCCGTTGGCGAATTCCAGCTTGCCGATGCGGCGCTTTTGCGCGCCGGTGAAAGCTCCCGCCTCGTGGCCAAAGATCTCGCTCTCGAACACCGACTCCGGCAAGGCGCCGCAGTTGATGGCGACGAAATTTCCCTTGCGGCCGCTGGCGGCGTGAATCAGGCGTGCCATCACTTCCTTGCCGGTGCCGGTCTGGCCGTTGACCAGGATGTCCACGCCGGTCGGCGCCACATTGCGCACAACCACCTTCAAGTGTTCGATGGCTTCGGAGCGCCCGATAAGGTCAGGCATGTCGGGATGCTGCGCGCGTTCGGAACGCAGGCGGCGGTTCTCCAGCACCAGGTTGCGGCGCTCCTGCGCGCGCTTGACGGCATCCATCAGGCGTTCGGAGGAGAAAGGCTTTTCGATGAAGTCATAAGCACCGGCGCGCATGGCTTCCACCGCCATGCTCACGTCGCCGTGGCCGGTGACCACGATGACCGGCAGTTCGGCGTCCAGCGCCGCGACGCGTGCCAGCAAGTCCAGGCCGGAGAGGCCCGGCAGCCGCACGTCGGTCACCACCACGCCCGCGAAATTCGCCAGCAGCAGCGGCAGCGCTTCTTCGGCACTTGCGCAAGCCTGCACCGCAAAACCGCCCAGTTCCAGCGTTTGCGAGGTGGCCAGGCGTAGCGCGGCCTCGTCTTCAACCAATAGCGCCTTCATTTGGCAGCTCCTTCTTTAATTAGCGGTAAGCGTAACTCAAACTGGGCACCGCCGCCGTCCAGGTTGCGGGCTGTCAGGCGGCCATTCATGGCTTGCACGATCGACGAGGAGATCGCCAATCCCAGGCCGAGTCCTTGCCCTGCGGGCTTGGTCGTGAAAAATGGTTCGAACAGGTGTACGGCCACTTCCTGCGGGATGCCCGGGCCGCTGTCGCTGATGCGCGCGACCCCGTCGGTTCCTTCGCGCGACAGGACGATAGAGACGCGCGGCTGCGGCGTTCCCTCGACCGCATCCAGTGCATTGCGCAGCAGGTTGATCAGCACCTGCTCAATGCGAACCGTATCGCCGGCTACCATCAACTGCTCGGTACCGGTGTCGATCTCCACGGCCACGTTGCGCCGCTTGCTTTCGCTCTCCAGCAGGAAGGTCGAGCTGCGTACCGCGCGCCCGAAGTCCACCGGCCCGACGGTTTCATCCTTGCGCGCGAAACCTTTCAGCTGGCTGATGATGGCGCCCATGCGCGCGCTGGCATCGCCGATGTGGCCAAGATTGTTGGCCGCCTGTTCCGGCTGGCCGCGCTCGAGGAAAGTGCGGGCGTTGTCGGCAAAGGCGCGGATCGCCGCCAGCGGCTGGTTCAACTCGTGCGTCATGCCGGCTGCCATCTGCCCCAGCATCGCCAGTTTGCCTGCCTGTACCAGCTCGTTCTGCGTGGTGCGCAGGATGCGGTTGGTTTCGCTCAGTTGCTGCGTGCGCTGGGCGATACGAGATTCCAGTTCGCGGTCGAAGGCCAGGCGTTCCTCGCGCCGGCGGCGGCGCTGGTGCATGGCCCAGTACGATACGCCGCCGCAGGCCAGCAGCAGCGCGGTTGCCAGCGCCCAGTTGATGCCGCTGCGAACGACGCGCAACTGGCTTGGGAAAATCATCAGTTGCCAGCCAAGGCGGCCCACTTCTTGCGTCACGCGCGGCCCGGGATTGCGCGCCAGTGGCGTGACTTCGCGGCCGATGTATTGCTGCGTGCTGGCCAGTTCCGCCAGGGCGTCGGGCGGCAATGGTTCCAGGCTGTGGTAGCGCCAGTTGGGGCGGTTGCTGAGGAAGATTACGCCATGGCGGTCGGCCAGCAGGATCGGATCCTCGCTGCTGTTCCAGTTGCGTTCCAGTTCGGCGAGGCTGATCTTGACTGCGATCACGCCTGCGATCTCTCCGTGGCGATGCACCGGTTGCGCGATGAAGTAGCCCGCTTCGCTGGTGCTGGTGCCGATGCCGTAAAAGCGGCCGGCATTGCCGCGCAGCGCGGCCTGGAAGTAAGGGCGATAAGAGAAATTCTTGCCGGCGAAACCAAGCGGCTGGTCCCAGTTGCTGGCGCCTAGCGTCAGGCCGTTGCGGTCCATCAGGTACAGCGCGCCAACCTTGGCTTGCTGCTGGATGGTTTGCAGCGTTTCGTTCAGCCGGGCGATCGCGTCGGGATCCTTCGGGTGGGCGAGGGCGTTGGTCAGGTCCGGCTGCTGTGCCAGGACGAAGGGGAGGGTTTCAAAGCGTTCCAGCACTGACTGCAGTTCCGGCGCCATAAGTTGCAGCTGGCGCTGGCCTTGCGCCAGCTGTTCATTGCCGGCGCGGTAGGCGCCAAGAACATAGGCGGCCACGATGATCGCGGCCGCCGGTAACAGCAACAGGATAAAAGGTTTGCGCATAAGCGCAATTTTAGTCCACCGCGGCCATGCGCAGTTCGTCGCTGTGGTGGCGTTGCTGTTCTTCCATCACCAATGCACCCAGCTCGCGCTTGAGCGCATTGAAGTCTGCCGAGGCAGGATCGCGCATGCGCGGCAGCTCCACGATCATGTCGCGCTTGACGGTACCTGGACGGTAGGTCATGACCACGATGCGGTCGGCCAGGTAGATCGCCTCTTCGATGCTGTGGGTAACGAAGATGATGGTCTTTTTCAGCTCAGACCAGATGCGCAGCAGTTCATCCTGCAGGTTGCGGCGGGTCAGTGCGTCCAGCGCGCCGAACGGCTCGTCCATCAGCATGATTGGCGAGTCCAGAGCCAGTACACGGGCAATGGCCACGCGCTGGCGCATGCCGCCCGACAGGTCTTTCGGATAGCGGTTGCGGAAGTCGGACAGCGACAGCATGCCGAGCAACTGGTCCACGCGCTGCTTGATTTCGGCCTGCGCCATGCCTTTGACTTCCAGGCCGAAGGCGATGTTTTTTTCCACGGTCATCCATGGGAACAGGGCATATTCCTGGAATACCATGCCGCGTTCAGGGCCCGGGCCGGTGATCAGCTGGCCGTCGGCCGTGATCTCGCCGCTGGACGGCAGCGAGAAGCCGGCGATGGCGTTCAGCAGGGTGGACTTGCCGCAGCCCGATGGGCCCAGCAGGCAGACGAACTGGCCTTGCGGGATCTGCAGGTTGATGTCGCGCAGCGCCACCACTTCGCGGTTGTCGGTCTTGAATACCTTGTTGACGCCTTTGACGTCGATATGGGTTGCGCTCATCTTAATTCTCCAGGCCGCGGTGCCAGCGCAGCAGATGGTTATTCAGCTTGTTCATGCCAATGTCGATCGCCAGGCCAAGCAGGCCGATGCTGATCATGCCGGCGATGATCTTGTCCGACCAGAAGTACTCGCGTGCTTCCAGGATGCGGAAACCGAGGCCGTTGTTCACGGCGATCATCTCGGAGACGATCACCACGATGAAGGCGGTACCGATGCCGATGCGCACGCCGGACAGGATGTAGGGCACGGCGGCCGGCAGCATCACGCGAACAAACATGGTGCGCTGGTTGACGCCCAGGTTGCGGGCGGCGCGGACGTAGATGCCGTCGACGTGGCGCACGCCGGCGATGGTGTTCATCAGGACCGGGAAGAAGGCGCCCAGTGCAATCAGGAACACTGCAGGTGCGTTGCCCAGGCCGAACCACAGGATCGCCAGCGGGATGTAGGCGATTGGCGGGATCGGACGCAGCACCTGCAGCAGGGGGTTGAGCCAGTCGTACATGCGCTTGCTCGATCCCATCACCAGGCCGAAAGGCAGGGCCAGGCCGGCGCCGACCGCGAAGCCCACCAGCACGCGGTACATGCTGCTGATGGTGTCGCCAATCAGCTCGCCGGAAAACGCCCAGGCCAGCCAGGAGCTGGCAGCCGGGTCGTAGGCCTGCAGCGGCAGCAGGTATTCAACCCACTTGGTCACAACGGCCCAAGGGGAGGGCAGCACCTGCGGGTTGATCCACTCCAGCGATGCGCTGGCTTGCCACAATGCGATCACCAGCACGGGCACCACGGAGCCCGCTGCGATCTGGCGCAAATTCAGTTTTGCCATGATATGCCTCGCCTTACTTGATGTTCAGGCTTTTCTTGGCCTCGTCCAGCAGGTCGGTCTTGACCCACTCGGAAGCCACAGGCGCCTTGCGCATTTTGCCCACGCCCGTCTTGTTCATCACATCGGTGGTGATCTGGATGTGCTGTGGGGAGATGTCGTAGGTGTATGGCGAGTTGGCGATCGCGTCCTGGAAATCGTCGGCGGTGATCTGGCCCTTGAAGATTACGTTGCGCACGTATTTTTCAGCGGTCGGCTTGTCGTCGATGAAGGTCTTGGTCGCCTGCACGAAGCAGTTCATGAACTTGGCGGCGGTGGCGCGGCGGGTCGAGTAGAACTTCTCGCTCATCACCATGGTGCGGACTGGTTCGCCGATCGGGGTGTCGTAGGGCTTCATGACTTCCACGCCGAAGCCCTTGTTGATGGCTTGCGAGGACTGCGGCTCCGACTGCATGATCGCGTCCAGGTTCTTGCCGAGCAGGGCTTGGTTCAGGTCTGCAAAGGCAAGGAACACCAGTTGCACGTCCTTGCCTGGCTGGTCGGAGAAGGTCAGGCCGGCCTGCGCCAGTTCAGCGGCCAGCAGCACTTCGTGGATGCCGCCGCGGGTCACGCCGACTTTCTTGCCTTTCAAATCCTTGATCGCCTTGATGCCGCTGTCGGGGCGCGCGACCAGGCGCGCGCCACCCTTGGCGAAACCGGCGACGACATAAATCGGGGCGCCATTGGCGCGGCCCTGGATGGCAGCCTCCGACGCGGTGGCGCCGACATCGAGCTCGCCTGCCAGGATCGCCTGCATCACGTCAGGGCCTTTGGCGAAGACGTGCTCTTCGACCTTGATGCCGCACTTAGGTGCGATTTCCTTGATATACGAGACGGCGCCATAGTGCGCGAATTTCAGGTTGCCGAGGCGGACGACTTCCTGGGCGTTGGCGGCGGAAGCGAAAGCTGCGGCCACGAAGAGGGATGCGAGTTTGAGCTTGGTCATGCTGGTCTCCTGGATAAGGGGTGTTTTGACCAGCTATTAGCAGCTTCCATGCCAGAAAATTGGAATACGGCAAGTGCTTGATTTTATTGAGCTGCGCTGCGCGGCGGGAAGGGCAGCGAGGTCGCGCCATGGCGGATTTCCGGAATTCCAGCCAGGCCGTGTGCGGATTTTCGCCGCCGGCGGAAATAAAAAAGCCCGCCGAAGCGGGCTGGCCTCAGGCCTTTTGAGGTTCCGGCGTGGTGCCGTAGCAGACCTGCGGTTCGGGTTCCTTGCGGTAGAAGTCCACCATCTTGTAGCGCATCGCGTATAGCGCGAAGCACCCGGCCACCAGGGCGGCGAAGGCGGCGAAGAAGTACATCTGGAAGGCCATCACCGAGAAGCCAGTGGTCTTGATATAGGCTGACACCGCATCGTTCTTCACGCCGGCGTTCAGGATCAGCACCCACAAATTGCCGACGGTGACCGCCAGGTACCACAGGGCCATGATCACGCCTTTCATCGAAGCCGGCGCCTGCGAATAAGCGAATTCCAGGCCGGTGGCGGACACCAGCACTTCGCCGAAGGTCAGCAGGGCATAAGGCAGGATCTGCCAGGCCATCGACACCGGCGTGCCGCCATCCATCACTACCTGAAGCGTTCCGATCACCACCCAGGCCAGCGCCGATACAAAGATACCGGTGCCCATGCGGCGCAGCGGCGTCGGCTCGATGCCCAGCTTGCGCAGCAGCGGGAACAGGGCGATGTTATTGAATGGGATCAGCAGCATTACCAGCAGCGGGTTCAGCGCTTGCATCTGCGCCGGCACGAAGGAGAACGACCAGCCCAGGATTTCGTAGGTCGGGTGCACCATATCGTTGGCCTGCACAATCCAGGTCGAGGCCTTCTGGTCAAACAGGGACCAGAACGGCGTGACCATCGCGAACACGATAAAGATGCGCAACACCGCGCGTACGCCGTCGACCGCTTCGTCGCTATGTTTGCCGCGTGCGCGCTCCAGTTGCATCGAGGTGCCAATGCCGCCGAAGGCCATCACCAGCACCAGCGCTGTACAAGCTGCGATCACGAAGCCCCAGGAGGGCGTCATGGCCAGCGACACCACGCCAGCCACCACGCCGATCATGGCGACGGTCAGGCCCGGACGGGACTGGCCCGGCGCGGCCGAGATCAGGGCCGTCTTGGCGACGCGGGAGAAGGATTCGGCGCTCGGCTCCGAAGGCGGCACGTGCACATACTTCTTGCGGCCCAGCCAGAACACCATGGTCGCGATGAACATCAGGATACCCGGGATGCCGAAGGCGACGGCCGGGCCGAAGTCCTTCAGGAAGATCGGCATCAGCAGGGAGGCGAAGAACGAGCCGAAGTTGATGCTCCAGTAGAAAGCGTCGAAGACGACCTTGGCCTTCTTCTTGTTGGTCTGGTCGAACTGGTCGCCGACAAACGACACCACCAGCGGCTTGATGCCGCCCGAGCCGAAGGCAATCAGGAACAGGCCAAAGTAAAAGCCATTGAGATTGCTCTCAAACAGCGCCAGGCATGCATGTCCCGCGCAGTAGATCAGCGAAAACCAGAATACTGTGTTGTATTTGCCGAAGTAGCGGTCCGACAGCCAGCCGCCCAGCAGCGGGAAGAAATACACGCCGATCACGAAAGTATGGAAAACGTGCTTCGCCTCGCTGGCGCGGTGCTCGGACGGGATGAACAGCAGCAGGGTGCTGATCAGGAACGGCACCAGGATGTTGCGCATGCCGTAAAAACTGAAACGCTCGCAGGCCTCGTTGGTGATGATGTACGGGATTTGCCGGGGCATTGGCCCGTTACCCTGTTCCAGTTCTTGCGTCGACATGAGGTCTCCCGTTTCAAATAATGGGCGCGATGCTATGCGAAGCCATCTGCGTTGGCAACTACTGGATTCACTTACATGTAGTTTAACTACGTCAAAAATCGTAAGTATTTGATTTTTAAGGATTCATAGTATTTGAACTTCCCTCATTCATCATGTATATTATCTACATAACTGTTTTTGATCAGGATGAGGAATATGAGCACACCTTGGTGGAAAGAAGCAATCATTTATCAGGTTTATCCGCGCAGTTACCTGGACACCAACGGTGACGGCATCGGCGACCTGAATGGCATCACTGATCGCCTCGACTACATCGCCAGGCTGGGCGTGGACATCATCTGGATCTCGCCGTTCTTCAAATCCCCGATGCGCGACTTCGGCTACGACGTGGCCGACTACTGCGACGTCGACCCGATGTTCGGCACCCTGGCCGACTTCGACCGCATGATCGCCAAGGCGCACAGCCTGGGCCTGAAAATCATGATCGACCAGGTCATGTCGCACACCTCTGAAGACCATCCATGGTTCAAGGAGAGCCGTTCTTCGCGCGACAACCCGAAATCCGACTGGTATATCTGGGCCGATCCGCTGCCGGACGGGAATCCGCCCAACAACTGGCTGTCCGTGTTCGGCGGCTCGTCGTGGCAATGGGATTCGCGCCGCAAGCAGTACTACATGCACAACTTCCTGGTCAGCCAGCCGGACCTGAACTTCCACAACCCGGAAGTGCAGCAGGCTCACCTCGATGCGTTGCGTTTCTGGCTGAAACGCGGCGTCGACGGCGTGCGCATGGACGCCTGCAACTTCCACTTCCACGACCGCCAGCTGCGCAGCAACCCTCCGGCGCTGGTGCGCGACACCTCCACCGTGAGCGACGCCAACCCATACGGCATGCAGGCGCACATCCACGACAAGAGCCAGCCTGAAAACGTGGCTTTCCTCGAAAAGCTGCGCGTCCTGCTGGACGAATACGGCGCGGTGGCAATCGGCGAAGTGGGCGCGGACGATTCCCTGGCCGTGATGGCCGAATACACGGCCGGCGGCAACAAGCTGCACATGGCTTACAGCTTCAACCTGCTGACTGCCGACAGCAGTGCGGGCCATATCCGCAAGCAGGTGGAAGACTTCAAGGCGCGCGTCAAGGACGGCCAGCCATCCTGGTCGGTCGGCAACCACGATGCGGTGCGCGTGGTGACCCGCTGGAACGGCATGAGCAACCAGGCGGCATTCGCCAAGCTGGTGCTGGCCATGCAGTTGTCGCTGAAAGGCACGCCTTGCCTGTACCAGGGCGACGAACTGGCCTTCAGCGAGGCCGACGTGCCTTATGAGCTGATCCAGGACCCGTACGGCAAGACCTTCTGGCCCGAATTCAAGGGCCGCGACGGCTGCCGCACCCCGATTGCCTGGACTACCGGCCCGCATGGCGGCTTCACTTCCGGCACGCCATGGCTGCCGGTGGCTGAGGAGCACAAGGCTATCGCCGCCTCGGTGCAGGAGGAAGACCCGAATTCGCCGCTGAACTTCGCCCGCCGCATGATCGCCTGGCGCAAGACCATGCCGCAACTGACGCGCGGCGACATCGTGTTCTACGACGCGCCGGAGCCGGTCCTGGCCCTGCGGCGCGACCTGGAAGGGGAGCGCAGCGTGATTGCGCTGTTCAACCTGGGGGCGGCGCCGGTCAACTTCGCGCTGCCGGCGGTCAAAGGGGCGCAGAAGCTGGAGCAGCCTGGCCTGCCGGGCGAAGTGGCCGGCGAAGAGGTCCAACTGCCAGGCTACGGCGCCTGGTTTGGCTACGCAGTATAAATATAAGAGGCCCCGTCTACGCACGGGGCCTTGTTTTTCGGGTATCCTCCCGCCTTTAAGGCGTTATCTAATACTTAAAAGACAATGAAACAGATAGAGGCAGACCCAAAAGCTAACCGATCCGCTTTTGCGGACGGCCCCCGCCTGCTGGCTGACATCGGCGCCACCCATGCGCGCCTCGCGCTGCAGACCGCTCCCGGCGAATTCCAGGCCGTGCGCGTGCTGCAGTGCGACGACTTTACCGGCATCGTTCCGCTGCTGCGCAGCTACCTGGCGGACCACGGAGACATCAGCCTCAATCACGGCGCGCTGGCGCTAGCCAACCCGGTGCATGGCGACTACATTCGCATGACCAACCGCGACTGGCAGTTCTCCACCGACGAAGTACGGCGCGAACTGGGCCTGCACACCCTGCTGGTGGTGAACGACTTCACTGCGCTGGCGATGGCCATTCCGGGCTTCAAGGCGGATGACCTGATGCAGGTCGGCGGTGGCTCTCCGGCGCAAAATTCGGTGATCGGCGTGCTGGGCCCTGGAACGGGCCTGGGCTGCTCCGGCGTGATCCCTACCACCGACGGTTTCGTAACTCTGGGTTCCGAAGGCGGTCACACCAACTTTGCACCGGCCGACGAGCGTGAATACGCGATCCTGCAGTACGCCTGGCAGACCTGGCCGCACGTTTCGAACGAACGCCTGATTTCCGGCCCCGGCATGGAAATCATTTACCGCGCGCTGGCGCGCCGCAACGGCTTGAACGTGCGCGACCTGACCTCGCAGCAAATCATCGCAGGCGCATTGAAAGACAAGAACGAGCTGTGTATCGAAGTACTGGAGTGCTTCTGCGCCATGCTGGGCGGCGCTGCGGCCAACCTGGCGGTGACGCTGGGCTCCTTCGGCGGCATCTTCATCGGCGGCGGCATCGTGCCGCGCATGGGCGAATGGTTCAGGGAATCGCCATTCCGCAGCCGCTTTGAAGCCAAGGGCCGTTTCTCGTCCTACCTCGCCGACATCCCGACCTATGTGATCACCACGCCGAATCCGGCTTTCTACGGCGTTGCGACGATTTTGTCCGAACACCTGCGCGGCCGCACCGGCGCCAACACCTTGATGGAGCGCGTGCAGTCGCTGAAGTCGGAACTTACCCCGGCCGAGCAGCGCGTGGCGCAACTCGTCATCGAGCAACCGCGCCTGGTGCTGAACGAACCGATTGCCGATATCGCGCGCTTGGCTGAAGTGTCGCAGCCGACCGTGATCCGCTTCTGCCGCTCGCTCGGCTTCCAGGGTCTGGCCGACTTCAAGCTGAAGTTTGCTTCCAGCCTGACCGGGGCCATTCCGGTGCGCCACAGCCAGGTGCGCGTGTCCGACAGCACGCACGACCTGAGCGCCAAGGTGATCGACAATACCGTCTCGGCGATCCTGAAGTTCCGCGACCAGATGGACGTGCATTCGCTGGACCGCGCGATCGAGCTGCTGTCCAAGGCCAAGAAGGTCGAGTTCTACGCCATGGGCAACTCGCGCGTGGTGGCGCTGGATGGCCAGCACAAGTTCTTCCGCTTCCGGATCCCCACTGCCGCTTATGGCGACTCGCACCTGTTCAAGCTGGCCTCCGAGCTGCTGAAACCGGGCGACGTGGTGATCGCGATCTCCAATTCCGGCAAGCTGCCGGAGCTGCTGGAGGCGGTGGAATCGGCGCGCAATGCCGGCGCCGACGTCATCGCCATCACCAGCAGCCAGTCGCCGCTGGCCAAGAAAGCCACGGTCTGCCTGGCAGTCGATCACACGGAAGACAGCAGCGCCTTCCTGTCGATGATCTCGCGCATCCTGCAACTGCTGCTGATCGACATCCTGTCGGTCGGCATCTCGCTGGACGAGCAGAACGCCGAGCTGGTGCTGGAGCACAAGGCGAATGGCGTGGTGCAGGAAAGCCGCCGCCTGCAGATCTCCCACCTCGACAACTAGAACATATCGCGCATCTGGAAATAGAGCATGCCCAGCACCAGCGCCGGCGTACGCAGCAGCGTGCCGCCGGGGAAGGGGGCGTGCTTTATGCGCGCGAAGATGTCGAAGCGCTCCGCCTGGCCCGCAATTGCCTCCGCCACCAGCAGGCCGGCCATGCCGGTAAAGGCCAGGCCGTGGCCTGAGAACCCTTGCATGTAGTAGATGTTGCTGCCCAACCGTCCAATGTCGGGCGCGCGGTTCATGCTGATGTCGATGAAGCCGCCCCACGCGTAATCGATGCCCACGTCCGCCAGTTGCGGGAACACGGCTACCATGCGGCGCCGTATGCGTTCGACCAGGTTGGCAGGGGTCTTCCCGCTATAGCTGTCGCCGGCTCCGAACAGCAGCCGGTGGTCGGCGCTGAGGCGGAAGTAGTCCAGTACGAAATTGGTGTCTGAAACGGCGCTGCGGCGCGGCAGCAGGCTCTCTGCAAGTTCCTTGCCTAGTTCCTCGGTGGCGACGATGTACGTCCCGACCGGCATGATGCGCGCGCTGACCTGCGGCACCAGGTTGCCGTACTCCGCGAGGTAGACGTTCGCGCCCAGCACCACAAAGCGCGTGGCCACCTGGCCTTGAGCGGTGTGCACCAGCGGCGTGTCGCCGCGCTCCAGCAGGAATACTGGCGAGTCTTCGTACACGCGCACGCCGGCCGCCATTGCAGCGCGCGCGAGGCCCAGTGTGTACTTCAACGGATGCACATGTCCGCCCCCCATATCGGCCACGCCGGCGTGGAAGTGCGGGCTGTCGATCCAACGGCCGATCTCGTGGGGCGAGATCCAGTGCAGCGGGTAGCCGTATGCCTTCTCCACATGCCGTCCCCACGCTTCCAGCGCTCGCATCTTGCTGGGTTTGACAGCGAGGCTCAGCGCGCCGGGCTTGTAGTCGCAATCGATGCTGTACTTGTCGATGCGTTTGCGCAGCAGCTGCACGCCAGCCACGGAAGCGTCCCAGGCGCGGCGCGCATCGTCGCGCGGCAACTGGCGCTCGATGGCATGCTCGCCGTCGTTCCCGAAGCCGGGCAGCACTTGCCCACCGTTGCGGCCCGAGGCGCCCCAGCCCAGGCGCTGGGCTTCCAGCAGGACAACGGAATAGCCGCGTTCCGCCAGTTCCAGTGCGGCGGAAAGCCCTGCCAGGCCGCCGCCCACCACACACACGTCGGCGCTGGTACTGCCGGCCAGCGGGGGCAGGGCGGCTGCGCGCTCCACGCTGGCCTCATAGTATGAGTTCTCGATGACGCCCAGTTCTTTGCGCAGCAGCGTGCCCATATCAGGTAACGCGGAAGTTGAGGAACTGCCAGGGATCGTCCTGGTCGCGCGGCTCGTCGAACAGGCCACTGCGTTCCTTCAGCGGTGTCCAGTCGCCATACACGCCAACCAGTTCGCCCAGGTAGGGCGCGGCAATTTCCATTACGAGCTGGTCGTCGATATCGTCCGGTTCCACCACGCCGCAGTCGGGATTGCGCAGCGCCCATGCCATGCCGCCCAGGATGCCGGCCACCACTTGCAGCGACGTCGCGGAATTATGCGGCGCCAGTTCACGGGCCTGGCCGATAGTGAGGCGCGAACCGAACCAGTAAGCGCCTTTGGGATTGCCCATCAGGAGCACGCCCAGTTCGTCCATCCCGCTTTCGATTTCCTTGCCGATGATGCGCTGCTCATTCTGCTGTTTCCAATTCTTGCCGGCCACTTCGTGCAGCGACAGCACGGCGTCGTCGCAGGGATGGTAGGCGTAGTGCACGGTTGGGCGATAAACCACCTCATTGTTTTCGCGCAGCGTCAGGTGGTCGGCAATCGATATCGACTCGGCGTGGGTGACGAGGAAGCCGTGGTAAGGACCTTCGAGCGGCGTCCAGCTGCGTACGCGCGTCGCGATGCCGGGACGCTTCAGGTAGATCGCCGCGTCGCTGCCATAGCCGTGGCGCTCGGCGTCGGCCGGCCAGTGCCTTTCGTGGCTGCCCCAGCCCAGTTCCGCCGGCTGCAGGCCTTCGCTGACGAAACCATCGACCGACCAGGTATTGACGAATTCATCGCGCGCCTTGCGGCGGCTGGAGATTTGGGTATCCCGTTCGGCAATGTGGATCACCTTGATCTCCAGCATTTGCGCCAGCTTGGCCCAGTCCTCGTAGCAAGCCGGACGCTCCACCTCCAGATGCTGGTCGCGCGCCATGTTCATCAGCGCCTGCTTGACCAGCACGGAGGCCAGGCCCGGATTGGCGCCTTGCGTCACTACGGCCGTTGCGCCGTGGCGCTTGTCCAGGCGGAACGCCAGCACCGCTTCGCGCAGCGCGTAGTTGGAGCGCTGCGACAGTGACAGTTGCTCGTCTTCGTAAAAGCCTTTCCACGGTTCGGTGCAGGTGTCGAGATAAAGCACGCCGCGCCGCCAGCAATAGCGGATCAGGTCCAGGCTCGATACATCCACCGACAGGTTGAGCAGGAAATCGCCTTTCTGCAGCAGTGGATCGAGGATGCTTTCGAGATTCCCCTCCACCAGTGGGGTAGCTTCGTACGCGATTCCGTATTCCTCGGCGATGCCGCTCTTGTCAGGACCGCGCGACACCACCGTAACCTGCGATGGCTTTAGTTCAAAGTGACGAAACAGCAGCGGCAATACTGCCTGGCCAATGCTGCCGAAACCGAGCATGACCATGCGCCCCGGCAGCGCGCCGTATTTCTTATGCGTGTCCATCCTGCCTCCCCTCAGTGATGCCTATTGTGGGGCGCGCACCGGTTGGCTTCCATGCGGGATTTAACATTCCACCCTTCTTGCATTTTGCAAAAAATGAGTTAAGATATGTCTTATTGAGATATATCTTAACTTTTGAGGAGGAAGCCATGTTCCACTTTTTCCGCGGCCACCACCGGCTGCACCATGAGCACCACCATCACCAGCGCGGCGGCGGCCGCGGCCCAAAGATGTTTGATGCGGGCGCCATGCGCTACGTTGTGCTGCAACTGATCGCCGATAAACCGCGCCACGGCTACGAAATCATCAAGGAACTGGAAACGCTGACCGGCGGCAGCTACTCGCCCAGCCCTGGCGCGATTTACCCGCTGCTGTCGATGATGGCCGACATGGGCCATGTCGACATCGTCAAGGAAGGCAACAAGAAGCTGTATTCGATCCTGCCGGAAGGGCAGCAGTTCCTCGATGAGAACCGCAATATGGTGGACGCCTACATGGCGCGCCTGGTCGAGAACGCGCGCGGCGAAGACGGCGGCGACCTGCGCACCCTGATGCATGCCCTGAAAGACGCCGTGATCACCCGCGGCCGCGGCCCGCGCACCACCCGCGAGCACGTCGACGCAATTCGCGCTATTCTCAAGCGCGCCATCACTGAAATTAACAATCTAGACTGATGACCCAGACATTTACTCCGCAACGCGAACGCACAGTCCTATGGCTGCTGGCGTTCATACAATTCACCGTCATCATGGACTTCATGGTCATGATGCCGCTCGCTCCGCAACTGATGAAGGCGTTCACGATATCGGCGGCCCAGGTTTCGGGCGCCGTATCGGCCTACGCCTGGTGCGCCGGCCTTTCCGGCCTGCTGGCTGCGACGTATGCCGACCGCTTCGACCGCAAGAAACTGCAGCTCGTCGTTTTCATGCTGTTCAACCTGTCGAACCTGGCCTGCGCGCTGGCGCCTAACTTCCACGTTCTGGTGCTGTCGCGCGCCTTTGCCGGCATGACGGGCGGCGTGCTCGGTGCGATCAGCATGTCCATCATTGCCGACCTGATTCCGCAGGAGCGCCGCGGCGCCGCCACGGGTGTCGTGATGACTTCCTTCAGCATGGCCGCGATTGCGGGTGTGCCGATCGGCGTCATGCTCGGCGCGCATTTCGGCTGGCAATCGCCGTTCTACCTGCTGGTCGTGCTGTCGATGCTGGTATGGGTCGTTGCTGCGCGCACGCTGCCTTCGATGACGGCGCACCTGGCGAACGCGCCGGTGCCCTTGGCGCGCGTGTTGCCAGAGCTGTTCGGACTGTTCACCGTGGGCGCCCACTTACGCGGTTTCCTGCTGTGCTTTGTGGTGACGGTCAGCGGCATGATGGTGATTCCGTTCATCTCGCCTATGCTGGTCGGGAACCTTGGCGTCGAGCCGGCGCAGATCAGCTATGTCTACCTGTGCGGCGGCATCGCCACCCTGTTCAGTTCACGCCTGATCGGCGGCTGGTCGGACAAGGCCGGCAAGCAGCGCGTGTTCCGCTGGGTGGCGCTGTTCTCAGTCGCGCCGACGCTGTTCATGACCCATATGCCGCAGATCCCGCTGCTGGTGATCATGCTGTTCTTCCCATTCTTCATGGTGGCGATGTCGGGACGCTTCGTGCCGCTGCAGGCGCTGCTGACCACCATCCCGGAGCCAAAACGGCGCGGCGCTTTCCTCAGCGCGAATGCGGCGGTACAGCAGATGGGGACGGGGATTGGCGCCTTCGCCGGTGGCCTGCTGGTGCATACCGATGCGGCAGGGCATTTGCTGGGTTACGGTACCATCGGCATCATCGCCTCGGCGCTGATCCTGTTCGCGGTATGGTGGATCGGACGGGTGCAGTCCGCACCCGCAGCGCTTACTGCGCGTTCCCCTGCTTGACTACCAGGTCCAGCAGGCGCTGGCCATGCTCGAGAACGGGCTTGGCCAGTTCATCCCTCACGATGTCGCTGAAGAATCCATCGGTCACGCGATTGCCGTCCTGCGACAGGAAAGTAAAGCGCAACTGGCCGGCACCCGGCGCGTAGACCGGTTTTTGCTGCGAGGCCTTGATGAAGGCCGGGATGGCGCTTGCCACCAGTACTTTGGCCTGCGCTGCCACATCGGCTGGCGCACCTTCGAAAACGGCGGTACGGCCGGTCTGGTTGATATAGCGTACGCGCCCGTCGGCGTAGGCGGCCAGGGTGTCCATGCTGCCATCCAGCGGCACCTCGATCACCACCCCCAGCACTTCCGGGGTGCCTGGGGAGTGGCCGTTGGCGCGGAGCCAGTGCGCGGCCAGCAGGCGCACGCGCGATTCTTCGTTGGCATCTTGCGCGATGGCCTGTACTACGCGCGCATCCGGAGCGTCTCCAAACAGCTGGCCGACATCGTCGGCGAACAGCATCTTGTGCACGGTGTTTAATTCTTCCGTGTCGTACGGCGCGTCAGCGCGGAGCTTCGATTTGGCGCTGAACGCCGCAAACAACTTCTTGAACATCTTTTACCATCCAGTTAATGCTTCAACTTCCGTAATGTGGCGCCAGCTTGGGCGGGCGCGCATCATGTCGGCATATTTTTGCAACGCCGGCCAGGCCGTTGCTGGTCGCGGCATATTGCGCGACCAGCGCATGTACATGGTCAGCATCAGGTCCGCGCCGGAGAACGTTTCACCCAGCAGGTAAGGGCCATTATCGGCCAGGCGCGCATCGAGCGTCGCCCACGTCGATTCAATGCGCTGCTGGATTGCAGCGCGCAGCGCGCTGTCTTCCTTCGTGCTGTTAAGGTCGGACGGGTAGAACCACAGGCGGAAGTTATTGCCCAGGCTATTTGCCATCATCACGATCAATTCATACCATTCGGCGCGCGCCAGCGAACCGGCCGGTGGCGCCAGGTTCGATTGCGGGTGGCGTTCGGCCAGCATCATCATCAAGGCGGCTGACTCGGTGAAAGGCTTGCCGTCGATGAGGAGGGTAGGGACTTTGCCCTGCGGGTTGATACGCAGGTATTCAGGGCTGCGCTGCTGGCCCGCTTCAATGTCGATTTCCGCCAGTTCGTAAGGTGCGCCGATCTCTTTCAGCGCCGCGTGGACCGCCAGGCTGGCCGTGCCGCGGCCATAGTAGAGGGTGTACATGGTTTAGTCCTTCAAGCCTTTGCGCCATTGATCAAGCGACATCAGCTCGCCGCTGATATCGTCCTCGACGAGGATTTCGCCGTTCACATGCGAGACCAGGAAGCTGGCCACCGCTTGCGCCATGTCATCGCCGTTTTCCACGAAAATGAGCTGGTAGTACGGATTGCCTTTCACATCGCGCGGGGCCGGATCGGTTTCAAGCAGTGCGCCATGCCGCTCGCCGCCGCTGCGCTTTTCAATCGCGTCGGCCAGTCGTTTCAACTCCGGCAGTGCCATTAGCTTTTCGACCGCCTGGTCGCGGCTCACGTTTGCCTTGGCTGCAGGCGCGGGCGCAGCAGCGACCACCGGTACAACCGCTGCATTGATTTTGTGATGCGTTGCATACCAGGCACCGATACCGGCAACGAGCAGGCCGGCAACTGCGCCGGCTACAGCAGATTTACGGGAAGAGGACATATGTTGCGCATCCCTGCGATGAAAGTGCGCCAATACTAACAGATCTGAATCTCAATCCTGGGGGCGCCGCATCGTACAATGCTGCGTTAAAGAAAACTTTGTTTTTTATTATGCTGAAATGGTTAGCCTCCTTGTTGCAAAGTCCCAGTACAACCGATACCGAGCCTGCCGCTGAAGTCGCGTCGGCCCCGGATGCAGCCGCAACCCTGGAAGGCTTGTTCGTGGAAGCCTTGCGCGAAGAAGGGTTCATGTGCCGGGAAGCTGCGGACGGCATCGTCATGGATAACGGCCTCGTTTTCACTCTGGAATATTTGGAGTCCCAGCCGATTGGCGAAAATGCCTTGCGAACAGTATCCAAAGTCTGCTGCAAGCATCCGGTGTATTTCCCGGAGGGCTTGTACGAATTCCAGCACGCGAGTGGCGGCACCGAGGTAGAGGCACTGCTCAAAGGCTTCCGTAGTTGGGCACAGACGGACCTTGCCACCCTGGTTGATTCCATCTGCGATGAAGGTGCTTCCAGCCTCGTGATGGAAATACCGCAGGATCCCGATTTGCAGCGCAAAGTATTCATGGGCCCGTATGTTCACCATGTGACTGTTGTTCCTGCGGCCGAAGAATGCGGCGACCAGCGTCACGAATTCTGCCCGTGCTGCCTGTTTACAAACTCGATCGAGGCTTTCAGGGAGCACCTTGCCGATCAGGCATTCTTTGGCATTCGTTTATACGCATGCCGGGATGACGATGGCATGCTCGCTGCCGATTGCCGGGTCAACGGTGAAGACTTTCCGGCTGGCGCCGAACTATTGAAGAAGTATGCCGCGACCTGGCCGCCACGCGGCCTGGAATTCCGAAAGCAATACGTGGTGATACGCAATGCGGGCAAGCCGGCTCAATGAGCGACTATGTGGAATTCAGTTGCTTTCGCAATCGGCCTGACCTGGGTGCTCTCGCGCCGCAGTTCCACGATGCCATAGTTGGACATCGTTTTGAGTGTGCGTGAAAGGTTGCTTGGCTTGCGGCCAGTAGCATGGGCGAGTTTGGTGATCGATTCGGGTTTTGTGTTCGCGATGACATGCAGGAGCGCGCGATTGTCATCGCTCAGGACTTCGGCCAGGGATTTCATGGACGTGAACCATATCTTCGGCTCACTTGGCTTTGGAACGTAACGTCCCCGCGCAATGTCGAGCACACGCTCACGAATTCGATCCTGGGGCATGATGCCGATGACGATTGCTTTCATTTTCCTCTCAACTCCTGAAGTAGCAGGTCGACGTCTCGGAAGAAGTCTTCAAGCAGATGCTGCGCATCTTTGAATTCGTACGGAATCCCTTTGTCAGAGATATGCCGATGCTTATGGTCGAATGCCAGGATGCGCCCGGCGTACTTGAATTTTTTCGGCGGCTTCACCGTATGCGCATTGTCGTAACCAAGGATACGGCGGCCATAAGGCTCATGCAGCGTTAGCGAATAGCGGATACCGTGAGGAACCTCTGGCGATTCAGGAATTCGCGCGGCGTCAATCTTGATCCAGTACCCGCCTCCTTGCTCGAGAATTGATCCGTCCAGGTCCAACAACGTATCGATGACGGGATCGCCATGCATGGAAGTATATCATCTGTTGATATGCGTTCAATGAGACTTCGTGTCCAAGAGATTGCTACACTGGAAGGTCTTGGGCCTTGAGCGAGATCAACTAAAACGCGGGTGCTAGAAAATCAGTGGTCAGTGGCGATCTTAAGAGGTAGTCGGCTAATAGAATTCGAAAGGGTAGAAATAGATGAACGCATTCGACAAGAAGCATCCATGTGAATCGTTGGGAAACTTCACCTGCGCCGTCGCTGGAACCTTGGTGCATACGAACAACGGTCTTGTGCCGATCGAGCGATTAAAGATTGGAGATTTGGTCTTGTCTCAATCGGAAGAGAACGGTGACGCCGAGTTTAAGCGCGTGATTCGGACGTCGAGCTATGACGACAGGGAGCTCTTCTTGATGGAGTATTTTCTGCCAGATGAAATGAATGCTCATCATTTGGTTGTGACTGGCAATCATCGTTTTTGGGTAGAAGAGGAAGGCTGGACCGTAGTGGATTACTTAGACCCTGGCCAAACACTGCAAATTGCCGACGGCGGTCCCGCAATCGTCTACAAGGTCCGAAAAATTCTTAATACTGAAACGCGGAATGTGGGATGGACCAGTGATGATCCAAGCTCACCTGGCCCTCTCATCGACTTGCGCGATGACAAAATCAGTGTGAGCAAGACACTCAGTACTGAAGAGATTTACAATCCTGAAGCATTTGATGTTGAGGACAATTACTTCAGGAGTAAGGTCTTCAATATCGAAGTTGAGGATTTCCACACCTATTTTATTGGCGAAGCGGGCATTTGGGCTCATGACTAGGCTCGCCCTGATGAGCGGATCACAGAATAATCCATAAGAAAAGCCTGCAAGGCGCGAACCTTGCAGGCTTTTTTGTCGGCTTGAAGGGCCAGGCAGATTACATCATGCCGTCCATGCCACCCATGCCGCCCATGCCACCCATACCGCCCATGCCGCCGGCTGGCTTGTCTTCTACGACTTCAGCAACCATGCAGTCGGTGGTCAGCATCAGGCCAGCGATCGACGCTGCGTTCTGCAGGGCCGAGCGGGTTACTTTAGCTGGGTCCAGCACGCCCATTTCAACCATGTCGCCGTAGGTGCCGTTGGCAGCGTTGTAGCCGTAGTTGCCGGTGCCGGCTTGTACGGCGTTCACAACCACCGAAGCTTCTTCGCCGGCGTTGGTGACGATCATGCGCAGTGGCTCTTCCATTGCGCGCAGCACGATCTTGATGCCGGCGTCCTGGTCGGCGTTGTCGCCTTTCACGTTCAGCGAAGCGCGGGCACGCAGCAGGGCTACGCCGCCGCCAGGCACAATGCCTTCTTCCACAGCTGCGCGGGTTGCGTGCAGTGCGTCTTCAACGCGGGCCTTCTTCTCTTTCATTTCGACTTCGGTGGCTGCGCCAACCTTGATCACGGCAACGCCGCCGGCCAGCTTGGCCACGCGCTCTTGCAGTTTTTCGC
>Ga0207425_1000067_pt1 | contig 124459 bp, 117 predicted proteins | sample AraplaF_Col_mTSA_FD_184255 | JGI IMG/M metagenome (GOLD analysis project Ga0207425, IMG submission 184255) | Arabidopsis root microbial communities from the University of North Carolina, USA - plate scrape MF_Col_mTSA (SPAdes) (version 3) | ecosystem: Host-associated > Plants > Roots >...
TAAGCTGAAGCTCGATAGGACCTTCTGCTGTTGCGATATCGCCGAGGAGAATGGCTCGCCCATCCCCGAGCTGGCCGGCCCAAACGCCGAACTGATGGCCGGAATAGACTGCTGCCAGCGGCTTTGACAGATCCGTAACTCTGTTGCCAATCAGGATCTCAACCGCTTCTTGCGTTGCAAGCGCAGCCGGATCGAGTCCGACCAGTTGTGCCGCGGAGGGGCTTAACGCAACCAGGTAAGGTGCCGGCAACGGGGTGGGCACCAGGTGCGTATAGAACGCGGGCGGCAAACCCGCGAAGGAATTCTCGAACTGGAAGTTTGTAGCGCTCATATCTGGCGCATTGTAACGCATGCACGGTCCTGCCGCGATTTGACCTAAGTATAAGTTAAGTATCCCGAAAGCATGTTTAAGTACTTGTTTTTCAAGTGACTTTCTGTCGGAAAGTTTTACAGTGAAAGACTGCGGAGTCAAACTGCTGAGAGTAACCTGTTGAATATATTGATGACATACTTTTAGGCATGCTTAATGCATCTGATCAAGCATTACCACGAGGCGGGGGATGCCATGAAAAACCTGAAGAAGATGCTAAATAAAGTACCGGGTAAATTGCTGATCGGGACTGCACTGATAGCCGCGAGTTTTGGCGTGAGTGCCGGGGTGACGTACGACTTTACCAGCACCAACACGGCCACGATCACTGGCGCAGTTGGCTCGGCGACGTTCAGTACCAACACACAGCAACCGACCGGTACCGGGAAGATCGGGTCATTTGTCGAAGTAACTGGGAATAACCTGGTTAAGCAAGCCTACAATACAACCGTGAACGGGGTTTATGACAATGGCTCCTCCGACACATTCAACCATGCCATCCGTGTCGGGAACATTGGATTTATCGACAACGGCAGCGGTGTCGAGGTGATGCGTTTCTTGTTAGACATTAACCAGCAAAACAAGCAAGGTACGCTGGACAATTACCTGACCTTGGATGAAGTTCAGGTCTACCTGTCCCCAACATCCAATTCAAACACCGCACCAAACCCGCTCGCGAATTTCGCCACATTAAGCCTGGGTACACTGCTTTACCAGATGGACAAAGATCCGACTGATAATAATATCCTAATGGACTACAACCTGAATTCCGGCAGCGGGTCAGGCGACATCTATATGGACATCACAAAAGAGGCTTTTGAAAAAGCATTTGAAGCCCTTGGTGTCGACCTTGCAGCCGATCGGAACGCCTACTTCATCTACCTGTTCTCGCGCTTCGGTGGCGATGATGCGACGAAGGACGGCGTGACCGCCAAGTACGGAAACAATGACGGCTTCGAGGAATGGGCCGCATTCACCGGCACGGGCTTCACGGATGAAGAATGCCCTAAAGGATCCACTGATCCGGACTGCGTAACCCCACCAAACGAAGCGCCGGAACCAGCGACCCTTGCCATCCTTGGCGCTGGCCTGTTCGGCATGGCCTTGGCCCGCCGTCGCCGAAACGTCCGCTGAAAACGCGCGCGTCCATAAAAAACGGCAGCCGAGGCTGCCGTTTCTCATGCTAATGGAACTAGCGACTGACGCTCACGGTCGCGGTAGACGTATTCCCAGCTTTGTCGCGCGCGACAGCCTGCAAAGTGTGGTTCCCTTTGCTGGCCTTGTTGGTATTCCAGTTATACGACAGGCTGGAACCGCTGCCTGACGCCAACAGGCTGCCATCGAGGTACAGCGACATCGAAATGCCTGCGCTGCCAAGATTGTCCGACGCATTGACAGTGACGTTAACACTGCCGCGAACCGTACCCGCTACCGGGTTGGTGATGCGGACGCTTGGCTTCGTAGTGTCGGCAACTGGCTGCACCGGGGTGCTGGTGTTCGCGACATTAACGGAAACTGGCGTCGAAGAGGCAATATTGCCGGCTGCATCGTAAGCGACAGCAGTCAGGGTTGCCAGTCCATTCACGACACCTTTGGTGTCCCAGGCAAAACTGTACGGGGCCGACGTATCGGAGGCTACGACAGTGCTGTTTACTTTCAGGTCCACGCGGCTGACACCTACGTTATCCGAAGCGTTGACTGCAACCGTTGCAGTCCCGGTAACCGTACTGCTCGCGCTCGGGCTGGCAATTGAAACGGTCGGGCGTGTGGTATCGGAAGGGGCAATGGTAGTTCCGCCGGCCTTCTGTACCGCAGCAGCCGCATTCACGCGACCATAACCGAAGTAGATGTCACGTCCAGCCGAGCCGATGTCAACAGCGGTAGTAAACAGGATGCTTTCTACTTGGGCTGCGGTCAGCGAAGGGTTGGTCGACATCACCAGCGCACCCACCGCAGCAGCCACCGGCGCGGCGAAGGAGGTGCCATTCACGGCGCCGTAGCCACCGCCTTGTACGGTAGTGTAGATTCCCGTGCCTGGGGCCGCCAGGGAGACGAAGTTGCCGTAGCTGGAGAAGCTGGAGCGTGCGTCGTTGGAGTCGGTAGCCGACACCGCGATCATGCTCGTGGTCGGAGTGTAACCCTCGTCCTTGGCCAAGTTGCCTGCGGAAACGAACACTAGTCCGCCCTTGCTTTTCATGTAGCTAGATGCGCTGATCACCGAGGAGGTGGCAGGCATGGCCGCATAGCTGATGTTAGCAATCCGCGCGCCGTGGTCGGCGGCATAGGTCACGGCACTGGCGATGTCGGAAATCCAGCCGTAGCAGGTGCCGGAGCTGTTGTATGCGATGCGCAGCGGCATGATCTTAGCCTGGCCGGCGACGCCCGCCACGCCTGCCGCGTTGTTCAATGTCGCAGCAGCAGATCCGGCGACTTTGGTGCCATGGCCACAGACGTCTGCGGTATTCGTATTGCCGTCATAGAAGTTGTAACCGGCGACCATGCGGCCAGCCAAGTCCGGGTGGGAAGCGTCGACGCCGGAATCCAGAATGGCGATCGTGACCCCGGCGCCCTGGGTCTTGTCCCAGGCCGTGGTCGCGCCGATCTTGTTCAAGTGCCACTCGCTGCCAAGGTAAGGGTCGTTGGACGTGGCTGCGAACTCGACACGCTGATCGAGTTCGGCATATTTGAAATGCGGATTGTGGCCAAGTTTGTTCACGATAGCTTTTTCCGAGCCATGCGGCACATCCATCACGTAGATATTGCTTTGGCCGAGCTTGCGAGTTTTCCCGCCGCCGTGGATTTTGATGTCCTTGTCGAATTCGTCTGCGGTCAAGCCAGCTTGCGGTTCGACAATAATCCGGCCGCGAGCGAAGACGGGTTCAGCGTTAGCAGCGGTTGCCAACATGAAAGGGCTAACGCCAGCGAGGATGAGGGTGGCGAGAGAGGTGCGATTCTTCATTAAAAGCAAGTCCTGTTTTCAAGGTTTCAGAAAAAGGGACTGCCGGCCGCGAGGGGCATCGCGGTTGAAGAGCACACCGGGGACTTCAGGGTCACCTGTGTATCTGGCAGTCCAGCCGTCATAGACGCCGAAACGTCGTTAGACCGTTGACTTTGCGTCCCGCAGTTTCCCGCGGTTTGCCTTTGTCAGACTTCAGGTTCGATAGTAATTGACGATTTGCCGCAAGGCAAATGATTTCTCTGGGAAATTACATCCTGAAACAAATCCGACTGAACATTTATGCAAAGTTGGCTTGCAAGATTGTAGCGATTAATAATATTCAGTCAAATCAAAGGGTTAACTAATGTCGCGCAGAAATGTGTATTAATTCGGCGGCATTTGATTTCTAAGCTAGAGATATTTCCGTCCGATAATAAAAAAGCCCGGCCGAAGCCGGGCTGAGACAAGGGAAGTAGTTAATTAGCGGATTACCTGGACACTAGTGTTGGTGATGTTCCCTGCGGCGTCTTTTGCGACAGCCTGGATGGTATGGCTGCCGCTAGCAACCTTGCGGGTATTCCAGCTGTAGGACAGGGAGGAGCCAGCGCCCGACGCTTTCAACTGGCCGTCGATGTACAGGCTCATGTTGATGCCGGCTGCTCCGCTGTTGTCCGATGCGTTCAGGGTCACGTTGACGGTGCCGGAGACATAGCCGGAGGTTGGGTTGGCGATGGTCAGTACCGGAGCCGTAGCATCGGTGACCGGCACCGCTACGGTGTTAGCAACGTTCACCGATACGGCGGTCGAAGTCTTGACGTTGCCGGCGGCGTCGTATGCGATGGCAACCAGGCTGTTCATGCCGTTGGCCACGCCTGTGGAGTCCCAGGTGAAGCCAAACGGGCCGCTGGTGTCGGAAGCGACCAGGGTACCGTTGACCTTGAGGTCAACGCGGGCAATGCCCACGTTGTCCGATGCAGTTACGCCGATCGATACCAGGCCGGAGACCGTGTTGCCACCGGCTGGGCTGGTGATGGCGACAGTAGGAGCAGTGGTATCTGCCATCGGCTGGGCTTTCGCAGCAGCTACCGCGGCGGCAGCATTGACGCGGCCATAGCCGAAGTAGATGTCGCGGCCTGCCGCACCCAAGTCAACTGCGGTGCTGAACAGGATGTTTTCCACCTGGGCCGCAGTCAGCGATGGGTTGGCCGACATCACCAGGGCGCCAACGGCGGCGGCGACCGGGCTGGCGAACGAGGTGCCGTTGACCGCGCCGTAAGTGCCGCCTTGTACTGTGGTGTAGATGCCTGAACCTGGTGCCGACAGCGAGACGAAGGCGCCATAGCTGGAGAAGCTGGAGCGGTTGTCTGCTGAGTCGGTGGCCGAGACGGCGATCATGCTGGTGGTAGGGGTGTAGCCTTCGTCCTTGTTCAGGTTGCCGGCCGAAACAAACACCAGGCCGCCTTTGCTCTTCATGTAGCTGGCGGCGCTGACCACGGACGCGGTGGCCGGCATGGCAGCGTAGCTGATGTTGGCGATGCGCGCGCCGTGGTCGGCAGCATAGGTCACGCCATTGGCGATATCGGAGAGCCAGCCGTAGCAGGTGCCGGAAGTGTTGTATGCGATGCGCAGCGGCATAATCTTGGCTTGGCCTGCAACGCCTGCTACGCCAGCGGCGTTGTTGGTCACGGCCGCTGCCGAGCCTGCGACTTTGGTGCCATGGCCGCAGACGTCGGCGGTGTTGGTATTGCCGTCATAGAAGTTGTAGCCTGGCACGAGGTTGCCGGCCAAGTCAGGGTGGGACGCATCGATACCCGAGTCCAGCACGGCGACGATGACGCCAGCGCCCTGAGCGCTGTCCCATGCGGTGTTGGCACCGATCTTGCCCAGGTGCCATTCGCTGCCGGCATAAGCATCGTTGGCGGCTGCCGACAGTTCGACGCGCAGGTCCAGTTCGGCGAACTTGAAGTGAGGGTTGTTCTTCAGCTTGGCAGCGATAGCTTTTTCCGAGCCGTGCGCCACTTCGATGACATGGATGTTGCTCTGGCCGAGCTTACGTGCCTTGCCGGCACCATTGGCCTTCAGAAGCTTGCTGAATTCAGCCACGGTCAGGCCGGCTTTCGGTTCCACGATGATGCGGCCCTGGGCGAAAACTTCGGGCTGGGCCGCGAAGGCTGGAGCAGCCAGGGTAGCGATGGCGGTAGCGATTGCGGCGGAGAAAGTGGTGATGGTTTTCATTGGTGCGAGTCCCTGTTTTCAAAAAATAAAAAACGAGGACTGCCCGCCGGTCTAAAAGCCGGTAGAAGACTGCATCACACAACCCGCACCGGCGCATCAACGCCCATGCATGAGGGGATACTTTTGTCTGGCAGTCCTGCCGTCATGGGGCCGAAGCCCTTTAGACCGATGACTTTGCGTCCCGCAGTTTCCCGCGGTTTGCCCTTATCAGATCTTGTTGTACGGAACTATAGTCACCTAATTGCCTCATGGCAAGCGGATTTTTAAAACTTTCTTTGAATGTCGCAATTAAGTCTGGAATTAAAGAAACGTTAGTTAATTCAATGACTTGAGTTATTTCTTTTCGTTACTACTAAGTTCGTAGTAACAATAATGATTTTAAATAAAAAAACCCGGTGAGGCCCGGGCTTTTATTGGGGGGAGTGTATGGGAATTACTTGACGGAGCTATTGGCGACATTCACTTGAAGGCTCGCCGATGAAGAAATGTTCCCGGCGGCATCATAGGCGATCGCGACGAGGCTGTTTATGCCATTGGCAACATCGTTGGAATTCCAGCTAAAGCCGAAGGGCGCGGAGGTGTCCGACCCAACAAAAGTTCCGTTCACTTTCAGGTCGATGCGAACGACTACCTTGTTGTCAGTGGCAGTTACGTCGAGCACAACCAGACCGGAAACGGTGCTGTTGGCCACGGGGTTTGTGATGGCGACAGTGGGATTTTCGGTGTCGGCCGTCGGTGCGGCCAGGGCAGCGGCGACTGCGCCTGCAGCATTGACGCGACCAAAGCCGAAATAGATATCACGACCAGCTGCGCCAAGATCGACTGCCGTATTGAAGAGGACGTCTTGCACCTGGTCGGCGGTCAACGCCGGGTTGGCGGACATCACGAGTGCGCCAACGGCTGCAGCGATCGGGCTTGCGAATGAGGTACCGTTGACACCGCCGTAACCGCCCCCTTGCACAGTCGTATAGATGCTGGTGCCGGGAGCCGATAAGGCTACGAAGGCGCCGTAGCTTGAGAAGCTTGCTCGAGTGTCATTGGAAGCAGTGGCGGAAACCGGGATCATGGCAGTGGTCGGGGTGAAGCCCTCATCACGGTTGTAGTTTCCGGCGGATACGAACAGGAGGCCCCCTTTACTGCGCAGGTAGGTCGCAGCGCTTGCTACTGCCGAACTGGTGAGCACACTGGCATAGCTGATGTTGGCAATCCTGGCGCCATGATCAGCTGCCCAGGTCAGTCCGCTGGCCATGGTCGAGAAATAGGCATAGCAAGACCCTGAACTTACAAAGGCAATTCGGATCGGCATGATCCTGGCGCGTCCGGCGACGCCCGCCACGCCAAGCGCGTTGTTGGTCACAGCCGCTGCGGAGCCGGCAACCTTGGTGCCATGGCCACACACGTCGGCCGTGTTGGTGCTGTTGTCGTAGCTGTTATAGCCGGCAACAATATTACCTGCCAAGTCGGCGTGGGCAGAATCGATGCCGGAATCGAGAATCGCGATAGTGACACCACTGCCTTGGCTCGAATCCCAGGCAAGGTTGGCAGCAATTTTGTTGATGTGCCATTCGCTGCCGAGATAGGGATCATTTGCGGTGGCGGCGACTGGCACCATCTGGTCCAGTTCGGCGAATTTGAAGTGGGGATTGCGCTTCAGCTTGTTGACCGTGGCGCGCTCGGACCCGGCGGGCACTTCAAGTAGGTGGATATTGCTCAAGCCAAGCTTGCGGGCTTGATTACCACCGTTCTGTTTAAAGAGCTTCGACATCTCCTCCAAGGCCAGGCCGGCGCGGGGCTCGACAAGTATTCGCCCTGTAGCGAATGATTCTGGCTGTGCGGCGCTGGCATTCTGTCCAGTAAAAGTGGCGGCAATTACAACGGAAAGCGTGATGATAGTTTTCATGGTGCGAGTCCCTCTCTTGAATTGATCAAAGAAACGAGAACTACCCGGTATCCATCACTTACGAGTTATTGCAGTGGGAGATATTATTCGGTCAATTAACCCATGCCAAGCCCGATTTCATTGGCTGATTATGAAAAAGAGCTGCGGTTATATAATTCGCCACAATCTGATGAGAAGAAAGCGCACGATCGTTCGATTTGTGGGTTATAGTAACTTCTCGCCATCGCCACCACACCAAGAAAGAAGAGACAACCCATGAGCGCAGATTACGTAGTCCAAGGTTCTATCGCTGTCATTTCGCTGAATAATCCTCCGGTCAACGGACTTGGCCTGGCGACACGCATCGCCGCCATCGAGGGCATCCGCCGGGCGCAGGAAGACGGCAACGTCAAGGCGATTGTGCTGACTGGCGCGGGGAAAGCGTTCTCTGGTGGCGCCGATATCAAGGAATTCAATTCACCGAAGGCGCTCACCGAGCCGACCTTGCATAGCCTGATCCGCGCAGTCGAAGGTTGCAGCAAGCCGGTTGTCGCCGCGATCCATACTGTCGCAATGGGCGGCGGTCTTGAGCTGGCCCTCGGCTGCCATTACCGCGTAGCGCTGCCAGGCGCGCAGATTGCCTTGCCTGAAGTGAAACTGGGCTTGTTGCCGGGGGCCGGTGGTACCCAGCGTTTGCCGCGCGTGCTTGGCCTGGAAATGGCGCTGAATATGATTGTGTCCGGTACGCCGGTGTTGTCGGAAAAGCTCGCAGGTACAGCGCTGTTTGACAAATTGCTGCCTGCCGGGGCCGAGCTGCTTGCCGAGGCAAAGGCGTTTGCAGAAAGCATCGCGGACGCTCGCCCCTTGCCGAAAGTGCGGGACCGCCAGGTCGATTACCCGAATCATGAGGCATTCCTGCAATTCAGCCGCAATACTGTGAAAGCTGTCGCCGGGCCGTTCCCGGCGCCGCTGGAATGCCTGGAGACCGTGGCGGCGTCCGTGACGATGGAGTTTGAGGCAGGCCTGAAATTCGAGCGCGAGCGCTTCCTGCACCTGATGCAGACCACCGAGTGCAAATCGCTGCGTCATGCGTTCATCTCCGAGCGCGCGGCCAGCAAGATTCCCGATGTGCCGCCGGATACGCCGGTTCGTGAAATCCGCAAGGCTGCCGTGATCGGCGCCGGCACCATGGGCGGCGGCATTGCAATGAATTTTGCCAATGCCGGCATTCCGGTACTGCTACTGGAAACGAAGCAGGAAGCGCTCGACAAGGGCCTGGCAACGATTCGCAGGAACTACGAGAACACCTTGAAAAAGGGCAAGCTAACGCAGGAAAAGTTCGACCAGCGTGTGGCGTTGATCAACGGCACGCTTGACTATGCGGCTATTGCAGACGCCGACATTGTCATCGAAGCGGTGTTCGAGGAAATGGGCGTGAAGGAATCCGTATTCCGCAAGCTCGACGAGGTCATGAAGCCAGGTGCGATCCTGGCCTCGAATACATCGACGCTGGACCTGGACAAGATCGCCGCCTTTACCAGCCGTCCGCAGGACGTCGTCGGGACGCATTTCTTCAGTCCCGCCAATGTCATGAAATTGCTGGAAGTAGTGCGCGGCAAGGCAACGGGCAAGGACGTGCTGGCTACCACCATGGCGCTGTCGAAGAAGCTGAAGAAAACCGGCGTCGTTTCCGGTGTTTGCGACGGCTTTATCGGCAATCGCATGATCGAGCAATACTTCCGCCAGGCCGGCTTCCTGCTGGAGGAGGGCGCGACGCCGGAGCAGGTGGACAAGGCAGTCGAAAAATTCGGCTTCCCGATGGGGCCGTTCCGCATGAGCGACCTGGCCGGCAACGATATCGGCTGGTACATCCGCAAACGCCGTTATATTGAAAAACCGGAGGTGGTGTACTCGAAGACTGCCGACCTGCTGTGCGAAATGGGGCGTTTCGGTCAGAAGACCAGCGCTGGCTGGTATGACTACAAGGAAGGCGACCGGAAAGCATACCCTAGCGCTGTGGTGAACGAGATGATCGTCAAGCATTCGGCCGATATTGGCGTTGAGCGCCGCAAGATCAGCGAGCAGGAAATCGTTGAACGGCTGGTCTACGCACTGGTGAACGAGGGCGCCCTGATCCTGGAGGAGGGCATTGCCTTGCGTGCCTCCGACATCGACATGGTCTACCTGACCGGCTACGGTTTCCCCCTGTACCGCGGTGGCCCGATGTTCTACGCGGACACGGTGGGCCTGGTCAACGTGCTGGGCGCCATTGAGAAATTCGCCAAGGGCCGCCACGGCGAAGCCTGGAAGCCGGCGCCACTGCTGGCCAGGCTGGCTGCGGAAGGCAAGGGCTTCAATAGTTGAGGCGCTAGTCAGGGGATGCGCTTGCGCATGCGCGTCAACGGTACCGAGACGTTGCCGGGCAGGGCAAGCGCGAAATCTTCGATGGATTCAAAACCGCAGGCAGTGTAGAGCGGCACTCCCGGCATGGTTGCCGCAAGTTCCATGGCCAGGAAACTTGCGGCAGCTGCCTCGCGCTCGCAGTGCTCCATGAGCATGCGGCCCAGGCCCTGGCGCGGTACCGATGGATCGACGAAGAAGGCCCTGATGCGGGCCGGCTGCGTAGCCGGGTCGAGCATAGGGTCAGGCCCCGACTTATGCTGGTCGCCGCCGAAGAGCGTCTCGCGTTTGCTCCAGCCGCCGCAGGCCAGAAGCTGGCCATCGCGCTCGACGACGAAATAGGTGCCATCGTCCACCAGTTGCGAATCGACCCCGAATACGTGGCGGGTAACCGCAGCGGCCTGTTCGTCCGTATAGAACCCCTTACTGAGCTGGATTCCTGAACGCCGGATCAGGGCCTCCATGGCCGGGATATCGGCTGTCGTGGCGGCGCGCAGTGTGGCTGGATATGTCATTGGGAAATGCTATCATAGGGTAGCACCCAAGGAGAATCCATGCGCAAATTCGCTGCTGCAATCTTCGCCTTGCTTTGCTGCCTGCCGGCGGCCGCCCGCGACCTGCTGGTGATCGGCACCCATTTCGAGCGCGTTTATGAGCGCGGCCAGGAGGGCGAAATTGTCGGCCTGGGGCCGGAGGTGGTGCGCCTGATCGCCGAGCGCCTTGGACATCGCGCCGTTTTCGAGCTCTACCCGTGGTCACGGGCCCAGGCTCTCGTCGCCCAAGGCAAGGCGGATATACTGGTCGGTCCCTACAAGACTTTGGAACGCCAGCAACTCATGTCGTTCTCAAAGCTTCCGTTCTACCAGGACCAGATGGTGTTCTATGTCCGCAAGGGGACGATGCAAGACTGGAGCGGGGACTATGCGGCCCTGTCCGAGCAACGCATTGCGATCGTCAATGGCTGGTCCTACGGCGCTTCGTTCGACAAAGCGCGGCCGCAACTTCGCCTTGATGTCGTCAACAGTGTCGATAGTGGCTTGAAGATGCTGGCGGCGCAGCATGCGCACATGTTTGCCAGCAACCGCCGTAATACGGAGCCGGTGCTGGGCAGGCTGGGGCTGTCCGGCCAGGTGGCCATGCTGCCGCGCGTGATCGAGGTGCAGGATGGCTATTTCGCCTTCCCGAAGCGTCCCGCTGGCGACGCGCTGCGCAAGGAATTCGATGCGGAATTCCAGCGCATGGTCGAGAGCGGGGAGTTGCGGCGCCTCGGCTTAAGGCACGAAGTGAATGTGCCTTAGCGGCGCTCTGGCGTCAGCACGGTCGGCAGCGCTTTCGGCAGGGTGGCCGGGTAGTCGCGGCTGAAATGCAGGCCCCGGCTTTCGCGCCGCTGCAGCGCGCTGTTGACGATCAGCGATGCCACTTCCACCAGGTTGCGCAATTCCAGCAGGTCGCTGGTGATGCGGAAATGGCGGTAGTACTCGTCGATCTCCTCTTTCAGCAGGGCGATCCGGTGCTGGGCGCGCTCGAGACGCTTGGTGGTGCGGACGATGCCCACATAGTTCCACATGAAGCGGCGCAGTTCATCCCAGTTGTGGGCGATGACCACTTCCTCGTCGGCGTCCGTGACACGGCTTTCGTCCCAGTCCGGCAGGTAGGGCGTGCTTTCCTTGTCTTTGGCAAGAATGTCCTGGGCGCAGGCGCGGCCAATCACCACGCATTCGAGCAGCGAATTGCTGGCCAGGCGGTTGGCGCCATGCAGGCCGGTGCAAGCCGTTTCGCCGACAGCGTACAGGCCGGGCAGGTCGGTGCGGCCGAACAGGTCGGTCACCACGCCGCCGCAGGTATAGTGCGCTGCAGGCACGATCGGAATCGGCTGCTTGGTAATGTCGATGCCCAGTTCCAGGCAGCGCGCATAGATGGTCGGGAAGTGCTCGATCAGGAATTCGGCCGGCTTGTGGCTAATATCCAGGTGCACGTAATCGAGGCCGCGCTTTTTGATCTCGAAGTCGATGGCGCGCGCCACCACGTCGCGCGGCGCCAGTTCGGCGCGTTCGTCGTGGGCCAACATGAAACGCTGGCCGGCGGCGGCACCCGCTTCCGGCGGCAACTTGAGCAAGCCGCCTTCGCCGCGGATCGCTTCCGTGATCAGGAAGGATTTGGCGTAAGGGTGGTACAGGCAGGTCGGGTGGAATTGGATGAATTCCATATTCGACACGCGGCACCCGGCACGCCAGGCCATCGCAATGCCGTCGCCGCTGGCGGTATCGGGATTGGTGGTGTACAGGTAGACTTTGCCGGCGCCGCCGGTTGCCATCACCGTGTGCTCCGCGGTGACGGTATGCACCTGGCCGGTGGTCACGTCCTGTACGTACAAGCCGTGGCAGCGCGGCTGCGAATTGGCGGGGCGCGGGCCCAGCTTGTCGGTGGTGATCAGGTCAATCGCGCAGTGCTGCTCGAACAGGCTGATATTCGGATGCGCACGCACTTTTTCTTCCAGCGTGACCTGCACGGCATGGCCGGTGGCGTCGGCCGCATGGATAATGCGTCGTTGGCTATGGCCGCCTTCACGGGTCAGGTGGAAGCCCAGTTCCGCGTTCTCGTCGCGGGTGAAGGGCACGCCAAGGCCGATCAGCCATTCGATGGCTTCGCGGCCGTGCTCGACGATGAAGCGGGTCGCGCCTTCGTCGCATAAGCCGCCGCCGGCCACCAGGGTGTCGGCAATATGCTGCTCGTGGCTGTCGCCGGAATCGAGCACGGCGGCGATGCCGCCCTGGGCCCAGTTACTGGCGCCATCGAGCAGGGCGCGTTTGGAGATGATGGCTACTTTGCGGCTTTCCGCCAGGTGGAGTGCAACAGAGAGGCCGGCCAGGCCGCTGCCGACAATCACAACGTCGAATTTCATGGTGTTTCGGGCTGTTTTTTCGCGTAATAAGCAACAATATAAACTATTTGCCGTTGCGCTGCCTCAAAAGCCCCACTGTCGGCATGCTGCATCATGGGCTCATGACCAAGAAAAAGCTGCTCGTGGTGGAGGACGACCTGGGCCTGCAGAAGCAGTTGCGCTGGGCCCTGGACACATATGAGGTGGTGTTTGCGGGCAACCGCGATGCCGCCCTCGGGCAACTGCGCCGGCACCAGCCGGCTGTGGTGACGATGGACCTGGGCCTTCCACCGGAACCGGACAGCGCGAGCGAAGGCTTGCTGTTGCTGCAGCAGATGCTCGCAATCGCCGCCGATACCAAGGTGATCGTCCTGTCCGGCAACCAGGACCGGGAGAACGTGCTGAAGGCGATGGCGCTTGGGGCCTACGATTTCCACCAGAAGCCCCTGGACGGCGAGATGCTGCGCCTGATGGCGGACCGTGCGTTTTTCCTGCACGGCGTCCAGCAGGACAACCGCCGCATGCTGCAGACCGAAGCAGATTCACCGCTGGCCGGTCTGGTGACGCGCGACCCGGGCATGCTGCGCGTGTGCCGAAGCATCGAAAAGGTCGCTCCGAGTTCCGCAACCGTGATGCTGATGGGCGCATCCGGCAGTGGCAAGGAGGTTCTCGCGCGCGGGCTGCACCAGCTCAGTTCGCGCCACGATCGACGCATGGTGGCCATCAACTGCGCGGCGATTCCCGAGCACTTGCTGGAAAGTGAGTTGTTCGGCTACGAAAAAGGCGCGTTTACCGGCGCCGAACGGCAAACGCTGGGGAAGATCGAACTGGCAGCCGGTGGCACTTTCTTCCTCGATGAAATCGGCGACATGGCTTTGCCGCTGCAGGCAAAGATGCTGCGTTTCCTGCAGGAGCGCGTGATCGAGCGCCTCGGCGGCCGCAGTGAAATCGCAGTCGATGTCAGGATTGTCTGCGCCACGCACCGCAACCTGAAGGCCATGGTCGATGAGGGGCGGTTTCGGGAAGACCTGTTTTACCGCCTGAGTGAAATCGTGCTGGTCGTGCCGCCGCTGCGCGAGCGAATCGGCGATGCGGTCCTGCTGGCGCAACACTTTCGCCACCGGTTCCTGCAGGCCGAGGGACGCCCGGCTTTGCCCTTCCACCCAGACGCGCTGGCCGCCATCGAGGCGTATGGCTGGCCGGGCAATGTGCGTGAGATCGAAAACTGCGTCAAGCGGGCGGCGATCATGAGCGAAGGACCCCATATCACGCTGGAGGATCTTGGTTTGCCTCCCGGTGCGCCCCAGGCGGAGAACATCGACTTGCGCGACGCGCGCAACGCCGCTGAATACCGTGTGATGGTGAAAGCGCTGGCCCGCACCGGCGGCAATATTGCGCGTACTTCCGAACTGCTGGGGGTGAGTCGTCCAACCCTGTACGATCTAATGAGCCACCACGGGATCAAGTGATTCGGGCTCGCGCCATTCGCGTGCAGTTTTCAATTGCTGCCGCAGGCCAGGGAGCGGGAAGCCCAGGCCATAGGCCCTGTGGGCTGCATCGCGTGCTGCCGGCCAGTCCTTTTGCCGTACCCGCGCCAGGCCGAGGTTGTACCAGGCGGCCGCATTGCCGGGCTGAGACTTGAGTGCGGCCTGAAGCTGTTCGATCGCATCGTCATCGCGCCGAAGTGACAAGAGATAGGCGCCATACAGGGCGCGCGCAGCGCCGTCATCAGGGACGAATGCGATGGCGCGCTGGAAGTAGCAATCGACCGCGTGGGCCGCGCCCGGCGCCTGGGGTTTCTTCAGCCGCAGGCCCAGGCGCGCCATCGCCGCCAGGGCGCGCGGATGGTTGGGGAAATGTTCCAGCGTATATCCGATATCGCCGCCAAGGGTTCCCGTCATGCCGCGCTGCAGGGATTCCACTTGCGGGCCGAAATGGAAGGTCTCGACCACGGAGAGGCCTTTGGCATCTTCCGTGTTGTTGTAATCGCCACCGGTGCTGCCCTTGGTGAAAGGCGGACAGTCGGGCGCGAGGGCGGCAAGCAGGATCAGGTAGGCTGGCATTGCTGTTCTCCGTGTTCGAGCGGCCTCGTATCGAATACAAGCTTCGGCCGGGAATGGGGGCCGCCAGAGAAGTGAATGTAGGGACGCCGGCTCGCGATCATCAGCTGGTATCGCCCTGCGGCCAGGAAGGTCGCGCTGCCGAGATGGACTGCGCCGAGACGCAGGTGGGCGCGTAGAGAGCCCGGATTGAATGCTGAAATCCGGCTGCAGGTCCATTCGATTCCGCGCGCGTGCATCTGCCGGTGTGCCTCGTCCCAAAGGCGGCAGAAGGCTGTTCCCAGGCGCATTTTCGGCTGCACGAAAACATCGTAATCCCAGCAGGAGCGCGGCGAGGGCAGGCAGTAGCGCACCCGCACTTCATCTTCGTCATAAGCCCCGAACTGGTACCAAAGGATTGCGGCGAGGTCGCCGTCTTTCCAGGCCGCGATGCTGCAACCGCCCTGGCGAAAACGCGCTGCTGCTATCTCGGGCGGCCGTGGATATGGAGTCGGCAGGTCGGCCAGGCTTGATACCGGCTGCATGACGAGCTTGCCGGGCACGCTGCGCAAGGCAGTGGCAGCGACGCGCTGCGCCACGAACTGGTAGCGCCACATGTGCAGGCCAAGGTAGCCCAAAGCTCGCGCCAGGGCGTACCAGGCGGCATTGACGAAGCCGAGTTCCGAGACGGTATGGAGAAAGTGCGTGGGCATGGTGCCATTACAGCAAAGCTTCGCGCGGGCTCCTTGAGCTAACGCAAGCGCCTGTGCCGGCGCCTTGCATAGACTGGGACCTCCAGGGAGGAAACATCATGCTGACTGTGCTGATGGCGACGTTCAATGGTGCGCGTACCTTGCCTCAGGTGCTTGACGCGTACATGCAGTTGCAGAGCCCGGAGGAAGGCTGGCGGCTGCTGGTAGTGGACAACGGCAGCGACGACGGTACGCGCGAGTTGTTGTTGTCCTATGCGAGCCGCCTGCCGCTGCACTATGCGTACGAACCCAGGCGCGGCAAGAACGCAGCGCTGAACCACGGCCTGGCACTGGCCCTGAAAGGTCCCGAGACCCGCCTGTTCGTCTTTACCGACGATGACGCCACGCCGGAGCGTGACTGGCTCCTGCGCTACGCCGATGCCGCCACCGAACGCCAGGGCTTTGCCATATTCGGCGGCAGCATCGTTCCCGACTGGAGCGAGACGCCGCCGGACTGGTTGATGCGGCTGGTCCCTTGCGGCCTGACCTATGGCCTGACCGATCCCAAGCTGCCCGAAGGACCGGTCTATCCGGGGCTTGTCTGGGGCGCCAATATGGCGGTGCGCGGAGAAGTCTTTCGCCACGGCTACCGCTTCGACGAATCGATCGGACCGGCGGCAGGTGAGTATGCGATGGGAGGAGAGGTTAGTTTTACCCGCCTGCTTGAGGAGGCTGGATTCCAGTCCTGGTTTTGCCCTGCGGCGCGGGTTGCCCACCACATTCGGCCGGTGCAATTGACGCCACTCTGGGTCTTCGCGCGCGCGCGGCGTTATGGACGGGGCGCGTGCCGTTTGACAAGGCCGGGCCAGTTCCCGGAGTTCTTTGGGGCGCCGCGCTGGATGTTGCGCAAGTATGTGGAGGAACTGTGTGGCCTCGGCGCGGCCTTGATCCTGCGGCAGCCGGAGCGCATTTTCCAGCGCCGGTGGGAATTGGCCTACCTTGGCGGGTATATTGCGGAAGCCGCGGCCGCCACCAGGCGCGCGAGCAGCCGGCGCGTCCTGTTGACCAGTTTTTCCGGCGAGCTCGGTGGCATGGAGCTTCGCATGCTGGACGAAGCCCGCTTTCTGAAAGGCGTTGGCTACGACTGCGTGCTTGCGCCGACTCGCTACGCCGGCGATGAACGCTGGCGACAGTGCGCACAGGATGAGTGCGTCGAATTGGCCGACCTGAACGTGCCCCCGATGCTGGAAGAGTGGCCATGGCGCCGCCTGAATCGCTTGCGCGCGATGGTGTTTTCGGCTCCGGCATTGCGCAAGCTGCGGCCGGACCTCGTGCATGTGGCATTCTGCTGGACTACCTACGGCGCCAGCGCCTTGTGGCTGGCACAGCACTGCGGCGTGCCGGCGGTTGTCAGCGTCCACAATGCATTTCCCCTAACGCAGTTCAATGAGTGGCAGCGCGGCCTGCTGCAACGTGCAATGTCGGGGGTGAGGGGCGTGTATGCGGTTTCGGATTCGGCGATGAAGCATTTCCTGGCGCTGTACCGCCAGTGGCTGCCCGCCGATGTTCGCCTCGCAGTCATACCGAACTGTGTTGACGTGCGGCGCTTCCAGCCGTCCTTGCGCCGGCGGGCTGCCGCGCGGCGCCAATGGGGCATTGCCGATAACGACGAAGTGATTGGCAGCGTAGGGCGTTTGTCGGCGCAGAAGCGTCCCGAAGAACTGCTTGCGATCTTCGCCCACCTCGCCAAATCGAGGCCTCGTCTCAAGCTGCTGCTGGTGGGAACCGGCCCCATGGAATCGTCGCTGCGCGACCTTGTACGGCGCCAGCGCTTGACGCGGCGTGTCATTTTCACGGGTTTCCAGGCCCAGGTCGAATCGATTGTGCCAGCCATGGACCTGCACCTGCTGGTCAGCCGCCGGGAGGGCTTTGGCATTGCGACAATCGAGGCGATGGCATGCGGTGTTCCAGCCCTGGCGACCCGGGTGCCGGGTAGCGAAGACATCTTGCAGGGATGCGCGGGCGGGCTGCTGCTTACCCCTGGTGATATCGACCATGCCGTCGACACGATAGCGGCATTGCTTGACGATCCTGCACGCCGTGCCGAAATGGGCCGGCAGGGAAGGGCCGAAGTGGAAGCGCGCTATGCTGTCCCTGTGATCAGCGCGCAAGTCGAGGCTTTCTACGCAGGGTTGGCATGAAATGCGCGGAATTGCCCGCAATTTCGCCTTTGGCTTTGCGGAAAAATACCTGCAAGCCTTGCTGGTCCTGGCTTCTTCAATCGTTCTCGCGCGGCTGCTGTCGCCAGCAGAAATCGGGATCTATTCAATCGCCGCAGTGCTGACCGGCCTGGCACAGGTATTCCGCGACCTGGGTACGGGCCAGTTGCTCGTTGCGCGGAGCACCTTGTCGATCGAGGAACAGCGCGCCTTGCTGGCGATCTCCATCGCCATGGGATGGGGGCTGGCATTGCTGCTGGCTGCCTTGGCAGGACCACTGGCCGCCTTTTATCGCCAGCCGGGGCTGGCCCCGGTGTTGCGAATCCTGTCCCTGAGCTTCGTGCTGGTTCCTTTTTCCTCGCAGGTCACTGCGATGCTACGTCGCGAGATGCGTGCCGGTGCATTGTTGAGAATATCTGTCTTTTACAGCGGGACGCAATTCGCGGCAACCATCGCCCTGGCTGCAACTGGCCTGGGACCAAGCGCCCTGGCCTGGGGGAGTGTTGCGGCTACCCTGGCGGGATTTCTTGTTGCGTTCGCCCAGCAACCTGCCGGAATGAGCTGGCGTCCCGCCTGGCGCGGCGTTGGTGCTCTGGTGCGCCCAGGCGTGCTGGCTGTCAGCGGAAATGCGATCGACGAAGTAGGCGTGGTGGCGCCGGAACTGGTGGCGGGAAAGCTGCTCGGGCCGGAGGAGGTGGCCTTGCTTGGCAAGGCGCAATCGGTGCTCTCGTTGTTTAACCAGGCGGTCACCAGTGCCGTCTCTCCGATAATTTTTCCGCTGTTTGCAAGCCAGGCGCGCGAAGGCGGCGATCCCGTGCAGGCGTACGTATCGGCTGCCGCCTGCATGACTGCCTTGTCATGGCCCTTCTTTATGTTTGCCGGACTGTTCGCAGCACCGCTGGTGCAGCTGCTGTACGGAGATCAGTGGCTAGCGAGCGTACCTTTGATCCGGATCATGTGCGGTGCTGCCGCCCTGTATAGCATGTTCAGTATGGGCCGCTATCTGCTGGTCGCTACCGGCCATATCGGAGAACAGGCAAGGATCGATGCGCTGGCAGTCCTTGGCCGATTGGCGCTGCTGGTGCCGTCGGGATTGGCGGGACTGCCCTGGCTGGCAACAGCCGTGGCCCTTAGCCTGGTCCTGCGCAGCCTGCTTGTGTTGCGGTCGTTTCGCAACTTGTACGGACTGGAGCTTCCACGCCTGCTCCTCGCCGTACGCAAGAGCGCCTTGGCTACCGCTGCGGCTAGCTTGCCGGGCATGCTGGTTCTTGCGACTGTGCGCAATGAGGCCGGTGCCTTGCATCTATTGGCTGGCGCCGGTGCGGGAGCGCTGGGCTGGGGACTGGCAATCTGGTTGCAGCAGCATCCCCTGGCCAGTTTCCTGCGCCGGGCGGCGTGGCAGCGATAAAGGGAGGAAGCTATGCGCATCGGAATCCTGTCGTATCCCATGCTGTTCCAGCGTGAGGGCGGCCTGCAGGTGCAGGTGCGCGAAACGGTATCGGCGCTGAACCACCTCGATGCCTCGCTCTCGGCGGAAATGGTCGACCCGGCGCGCCAGAGACTGACCGATTTCGACCTGATACACGTCTTCTCTGCCTTTAATGGCAACTTCCGGGTAGTGGAATCTGCCGTGGAACTGGGCCTGCCTGTAGTGCTGTCGCCTTTGGTATCTCCAACGTGGAACCGCAACGCCGGCTTTCGGGCACGGGTAGCCGACCGCCTTGCTGGACGCATCTGTTCGTACAACCTGCAGACCAGCTATGCGCAGACCAAGCGCGCATTGCAGCTCGCCGATCTTGTGATCGCGCTTGGTGACGCTGAAAAAGATGCGATCGTCAACGGGTTCCTGACCGATCGCGCCAAGATCCGTGTCTTCCCCAATGGGATCAGCCGTCAGTTCTTCACCGCGAAGGGCGACTTGTTCCGTCACCGCACCGGGATTGTCGGCCCATTTGTGTTGGCGGTGGGGGCGGTTTCCTCTTACAAGAACCAGCTTGGCCTGGCCCAGGCGCTGGAGGGCAGCGAGCTGCCCTTGGTCATGATTGGCCCGGTTGCGCGTGAAGACCACGACTACCTGCAAAATATTCTGAAGTCTCCCTGGACGCGCTGGCTCGGCGCCCTGGACCACGAAGACCCTCTACTTGCCAGTGCCTATGCTGCCGCCTCGGTGGTAGCCTTGCCAAGCCAGGGCGAAATCTTCCCCCTGTCGGTGCTCGAATCATTGGCTGCCGGCACGCCCGTCGTGATGACGCAGGACAGCGCCCTGCAACTGGATGGTGCGGAAGCGATACTACGCAAAGTCGCCTGGAACGACCGCTCGGGCCAGCGCGAGGCCATCGTCAGCCTGGCCTCGCGGCCGCCGGAACGCACCAGTGTGCAGGCCATGGTTGAACAGTTTAGCTGGCAGCGCGTGGCGAGCCAGGTGGCCTGCTGCTATCGGGAGCTGTTGCCTGCCAAGCTTGCATGAACTTTACAATCGCGGCCGGTAGCGCAACATGGCGGCGCCTTTTTCGCAGGGAAGGGAACTGATCTCCAATTCCGGGAATTCGGCCGCCCAGCGTTGCAGGGCAGCGCGTTCGCCGGGCCGCATGGCATCGTCCAGGAAGATCGCTGCCCCGGGCGCCATGCGCGGGAAGAGAATGGGACCGGCCGGATAGCGGGCGGCCTCACTGGTGGCTTGAGGCGGCCCATCGATCACCACCATCTCGATGGCCAGGCCGGTCGCCAGGCCGCTGCAATCGTACCAGGGCTGCTGGCGGTCGCCGAAGGTTTGCGTCAACAGAGGCGCGTCGATTACGGTCGCCCATTCAGCCAGTCCATGCAGCTCGAGTTGGCGGCGGGTGCGGCGGGCATATGCGGAATCATGCTCCAGGCTGTACACCTTGCCGGCGCCATTGATCTGCATGCAGCGCGCCAGCACCAGGGTCGACGTTCCACTACTGCATTCGACGACGCACAAGGGCTTCTCGTCGAGCGCATGCGCGGCCAGCTCCTGCAGGAAGTCCGGCGAGGCTGCCCAGCCGCGTGTCAAGGGCAGGGCGCGCTGCAGTCCCAGGCTGATATACAGTCCCTGCAACGCTTCCAGCTGGCGGAACAGCGAGGCATGCTCCTGCCGCGAGTCGTCTTTCATCGCATGCACCAGCAGATGCATGTTGCGCACCTTATGCAAGATGTAGGCGCACAAGAGCAGCACGCCAATGGCTGCGGCATCGATCATTCGTAGTACCCGTAGTATTGGGCGCCGGGAAACGCGTGCGACTTGTTGTAGACCAGGTTCACATGCCGGCAATGCTCGATACGTTGCAGCGCGGCTTGCACCGCGGACTGTGTGGTGGTCTCTGCCTCGACCACCATGACTACCTGTCCCATTTGCGAAACCAGCACGCTGGCCTCCGTAGTCAGGAGCAAGGGGGGCGAATCGAACACGATAATCCGGTCGGGATAGCGGCTGGCGAGTTCTTCGAGAAGGCGGCTCATGTTGCGGCTGGCGAGGAGCTCGGTCGCATGCCGGCTTGCGGGACCGGCGGGAAGCAGGCTCAGGGAAGGGACGTTGGTGCGCAGGATGACGTCCGACAGTTCGATGCTGCCGTCCAGCAGCACATCCATCAATCCTCGTTCAGCCTGGAGGCCAAGCACTTTCAGCACCGAGGGGCGTGCCACATCCGCATCCACCAGCAGCGCGCGCGCATCCTTTTCCATCGAGATGCTCATGGCCAGGTTGACGGCGCAGTACGTTTTGCCCTCGCCTGGCAGGGCGCTGGTGACGACCACCAGGTTGCCATGCGGGATAGCATTGGCTCCGGTGCAGCGCGCATCGTTCAGCAGGTGGCGCTTGACGATCCGGAAATCCTCAGCGACGGAGGTGCGGCCGCTTTCATGGGTGATCATCCCCCGTTGTCGCATCCTGACCAGGTTGATGTCGGCATAGCCCGTTTCGGCGGGCGGGGCAACTTCCAGCAAAGTCGGCGGCAATTGCATGGGACCTCCATTTACTGATTGAACAGGGTAAAGGCCATCACGCCGCCATAGCCGAGCAACAGGCAGGCGCTGCCGGCACTGAAGCCCAGGCGGTCGCGTGCGTGGCGCAGTTTTTCATCGTCGGTCCAGTTCATGCCAATGGTGCCGAGGACACGCAGGCCGGTCTTTGCCCGCAATTCCGCAGGGCTCAGGAAAGTAGGCCGCAATTCCGACAGCCCCAGTGAGGCAGCGGCTCCGCCCAGCAGGCCGGCGGCCAGGACTGCGCTGTAGTAAAGAGCGCGGTTTGGACCGATGGGACGCAACGGCATGGTGGGAGGATCGATGATCTTGAAGCTCATCATCTCGGTGGTCGTTGTCAGTTCCCCCGACAGTTTGGCCGCCTCGCGACGGGCGATCAGTTTTTCGTAGTTCTCTTTGTTCACCTGGTAGTCGCGGGTCAGTTGCCCCAGCTGGGACTCGAGCTCAGGAACCGCATTGCGCTGTTCCTGCAGCTGCGACTGCCGGCGCTGCATGGCCTCGACGCGGGCGTGCAGCGCTGCAACGCGCGCTTCCGCTTCGGCCTGCGCCACCTTCATTTGCTGGAACAAGGGGCTATATTGGCGGGCCGTATCGCCTGGCTCCGGCTGTTTCAGGCGCTCTTGCTGTCGCTTCTCTTCGAGTTGGGCGACCAGGCGCAGCGCAGCGGCAACGTCCGGATGCTGGTCGGTATATTGCATGCGCAGGGCATCGAGGTTCTTGTTGAGGGCGCTGATCCTGGAGTCGAGTTCAGACACATCGCCTGGCGCGCCGACCGCGGCCAGCAGGGGTTCATCGCCGCCAAATTGCGCTTCAATGGCCTTGCGTGCCTGTTCCGCCTCGGCCAGTTCGAGTTGGGCGCTGGCCAGCGCCTCGCTGGCCGACAACAGCTTGCCGCCATAGTCCTGTCCCTCGCGCGGAAGAATGTAATTATGTTTCAAGCGGAATTCCTTGACCTGGTTTTCCGCCGCAAGCAGGCGGTCCTCATAACTCCTGATCTGCTCGTCGATGAACTGAACCGCTTTTTCCGAATCGCCTTTTTTTCCTTTGAAGCTGCCTTCAACGAAGATCGACAGCAGGGCCTGCACCACATCGCGCACCTGGCGCGGGTCGGAGTGCATGTAGCTGATGGTGTAGATATCGTAAGTGCCGGTACCGTTGATGTGGATGCGCTTCAGCATGTCGTCGACCATCGCGTCATGCTCGCGTGCCGTCTCCGTCCGCACATCCAGGTCGACCATGCGCAACACGCGATCGATATTGGGACGGCTGAGGAGGGTCCTGCTCATGATGGCCACTTGCTGTTCCACGTTGGGCATGCTGGTCATGCCCACCATCAGCGGCTTCAGGACGCTTTGCGTGTCGACGAAAACCCGCGCCGTGCTCTGGTATTCATTGGGCAGGGAATAGACTTTGGCCCAGCCCGCCAGCACGACCAGCCATGCCACGCTGAACCCGGCCCAGCGGTGCTTCCACATGCCTTTCAGGCTGGACAGCAATTGGCTGAGAAGATGCTCCATGCTGCGCTCCCCGGTGATACGCCTCGGTCTTCTGGATTATATGAGCGGGTTTCCAGCCCGGCTGGCGAACCCGCCCGATCCTTGAGCCCTGTCAAGAGTGGTCAGGATTTGCGGCGGCGCAGGGCGACCGACATGGCCAGCATGCCTGCCGCAAGCACGGCCAGCGAGTCCGGTTCAGGCAATTCCTGCTGCAGTGCATTGGCCAGCGTGTTGTGCTGGATCGTGATCTGGTAGCTGGTACCTGCCGTCAGCAAAGGCGACACCTTGGTGAGCGGCGTGCCCGGGACGGTGGCAAAGGTGTAGGTCAGGATGCCGGGGCTGGCGTCCGTACGGCTGCGTACGCTGAATGCGTTCAGCGCTTCCGGCGCAAAGTCGAAGATCCTGGTCTGGCCGGTCAGTTCGACGATGTTGATGGACCACGAGAGGCGCGCGTTGGCATTGGCATCCGGCCCGGATCCGGGGGACACGTAGGCCTGGGTAAAGGCGGAAGCGTCGAAGGACACGGTCATGGTATCCGCCGCGCCAAGGGTGAACTGGAAAGTGGTGGAAGTGCCGACGTCGGAGTTGCCCGAGGCGATGGCATTCAGGGCCGTTGATGCATCGGCGCGGGTACGGGCGCGCGCGCCGGCAGGCTGGGCGCCGATGGTGATCGAGGCCCCGGTCAGGTCCTGGTCGGCATAACCGAAGGTGCCCGGCACCGGGCCAGGGTAGGGGAAAGGCGTGAAGTCATTATTGCCCAGCACCGGGCACGTAGCCCCCACGCATTGCTGCAGCACGTTCGGGGTGCCGGTCAGGATTGGGATCGATGAGGTGCCGTTCTTAAAGATGCCGTTCAGTGATGCCGTGGCGTGCGCATCATTGGTGCCCTGCAGGATCGTGAAGTCGGTCGTGCTGTAGGCGGTGCCGTTCGAGTGCAGCAGGCGGAAGTTGTTGATGTCGAGGATGGCCGAGGCGAATGTGGACGCCTGGGCCGGGATGCTGGCAATGCCGGCCGCCAGGAAGGCGGCGGTTGCCAGAACAGACTTGCGGAAGGTAGTCATAGCAGGAATCTCCCGATTGGATTGCGGCGGGTTTGCCGGCACGCTCGTACCAGCAGCATCCGTGCCAAGCGTGGCCGCCCCGGGAACATCCTGGCCGTGAAAAGAAATCCGACGCGGCGGAACCTTATGCCAGCCCGTGCGTCCAAGCCCCATTCCGATAGGAGGGCATACCGTGGACGACGACACCATTGTTTCCTTGTTGATTGACGAGAACGCCAGTGGCGGGCAGCCGCTGCATGCAATCGACCAGCAACTGTTCCATATCCGGCTGGCCAATTCGGCCGGCCAGCGCGAAGCGGCCAGCGTGCTTTTGCAGAAAATGTACGGCTGGCGCGGTTATGAAGTGGATCCCAACGCGCCTCACGAACCCAACCGCATTACGCTGGCGGCCGATAGCCAGGGCGACACTGTCGGCACGATGTCGCTCTGCCTGGATGACCCCGCCATTGGACTGCCGGCCGATGAAAACTTTGGCGACATCTTGTCCAGCTTGCGGGCGCAGGGGCGGCGCCTGTGCGAGCCGGCGCGCCTGGCTATCGACCGTAATGTGAATATGCGGGTGTTCGCCGCCCTGATCCACATTTCCTATGTCTATGCCCACAGGCTGCACGGCTGCACGGATTATGTGATCGAAGTCAATCCACGCCATGTACGCTTCTACAAGCGCATGCTGGGTTTTGGCGATGCCGCGGCGGAGCGCCATTGCAGCCGGGTGGGCGCACCGGCCGTGCTGTTGAGGCTGGACCTGTCGCACATGACGGAGCAGATTCGTCTGTATGGCGGGCTCATGGAATCGGTGCCGAACGAGCGCTCCTTTTATCCCTACTTTTTTTCTCCGATGGACGAGGCCGGTATCACGGTGCGCCTGCGCGAGGGAAGGGACTGACATGACGCACATCGAACCCGCACTACAGGCCTGGCGCCTGCTGCTCGGCCCCGCCCGCGTGCTGACCGCGCCCAGCGAACTCAGGCCCTACATGGCCAGCACTTCGGCCGTGCCGGTGGCGCCGCTGGCGGTACTCCGGCCCTTGTCGCACGGGGAAGTCGTGGCCGTGGTCAGGAGCGCCAGCGAATTCAAGATCCCTCTCTATCCCATCAGCACCGGCCGCAACTGGGGCTATGGCGACGCCAACCCGTGCGGCGAAGGCCAGGTCATTGTCGACCTCGGTGGCATGAACCGCATCCTCGACATCAATCGCGAACTGGCCTATGCGGTCATTGAGCCGGGCGTCACGCAGGCCCAGCTCGCCGGCCGTCTCGCCGAACAGGGACTTCCCTTGTGGATGGATTGCACCGGCGCCGGCCCGGACACCAGCCTGGTCGGCAACATCCTCGAGCGCGGCTTTGGACACACGCCTTACGGCAACCGCATCCTGCATGTAGCCGGCATGCGCATCGTGCTGGCCAATGGCGATACCCTGGAAACCGGCTACAGCCATTTCGCCCGCGCCGCCGCGGCCCACCTTTACCCTTATGGGGTCGGCCCGTGGCTGGACGGCCTGTTCACCCAGTCCAACCTTGGCATCGTCACCAGCCTCGGCTTCTGGCTGATGCCGCAAACGCAGGTAGTAAGCCACCTGGTCGCGAGCGTATCCCGGTTCGAGGACATCGCGGCCGTGGTTGACGCCCTGCGGCCTCTGCGCATGGATGGCACCTTGTCCAGTGTCGTGCATATCGGGAATGACTTGCGCGTGCTGTCGGGCGGCACGGTGTTCCCGCATGCGCTTGCGCCGCAAGGGCCGCCGTTGCCTGCACAGCTGCGGGCCAGCTTGTGCCAGCGTGCCGGGATTGGCGCGTGGACAGTGTCCGCCGCCCTTTACGGCCGGAGCGCCCAGGTTGCCGACGCACGCAGCGCCTTGCGCAAGGCCATCGCGAAGTTTGCGCGCTTGCGTTTCATTGACGAGAGGGCGCTGTCGCTGGGGAGCGCCGCGGCCCGCATGCTGGGGCCGGGCAGCCTGGGAAGCCGCCTGGCCGCGCAAGTGGACCTTGGCCGTTCGCTGCTGAACATGAATCGCGGCATCCCCGATGGCCGTTTCCTTGCGGGGGCGTACTGGCGCCGCAGAGGGGGGCTGCCGCCAGGTTTTCCACTCGGCGCCAACCCCGCGCGCGACGGCTGTGGAATGATGTGGCTGGCGCCCGTGCTGCCCATGCGCGGGACCGACCTGCTGCATGTTCACAGCCTGGTAGAACCCTTGTTTGCCGCGCATGGATTCGACCTCTTCGAAACCTTCAGCATGATCAATGAACGCGTGCTGGGGGCGGTACTCACCATCTGCTTCGACCAGGAGGATGCAGCAGAAGGTGCGCGTGCCAGGCTATGCTATGAGGCCTGCCTGGCTCGCCTGATGGGCGCCGGTTACATTCCTTATCGCGTTGCACCGCAGTCGATGGCAGCGCTCGACAGCGGGCACGATACGTACTGGCGGACCGTCGCCCGTATCAAGGCCGCGCTTGATCCCCAGCACATTATCGCTCCGGGCCGCTACCAGCCGCGCTGACGCCGCCGGCGAACGAAGATCAACACAGCGGCACCGAGCGGCAGCAAGGTGCTGGAAGCCGGCTGCCGCAGCGTCACCTGGGCGATCACCGGATCGGACAGGCGGGTAGCCCATCCGTTCTGGCCGATGGCGGTCATCGCCAGGATGCTGGTCATGGTGTTGGTGCCATAGAAGTCGGCTCCCGCTTGCTGCATGCCGCTGCCGAAGTAGCGGCAAGCCGGGCCGCCCGCGCAGCGTGCCAGGTAACTTGCGAAGCCGGGGGAGGGGGACGCGGCTCCGCCCAGTTGCTGGTACAGCGTGACCGGCGCGCCGTTTGCCGTGGCATTGGACAAGCCAGGCACGAATTCCCAGCGCATCAACAGGGCGCCGTCGGTGATGCCGCCGAGCCGGTTGAAGGCGCTGCGCTGCGACGCCTTGACGCCGCCTATGCCAAAGCCGGGATTGCTTCCCCCGCTTATCTTATCGAGATAAAAATCGAGGTGGATCTTGCCGTCGCAACCAAAGGAGAGATGCGTGCAGCCGGTCCCCAATACCTGGTGGCTTGCCGAACCTGCCGGCGGCAGTACCGCGGCATCCCCGGCGCCATACATCATGAATGATATGCTTTGATTGTCCTGTCCGCTGCGCCACAGCTGGTTGGCTGGGTTGCCCAGCTCGCTGATGCTCGTCATGTAGCCCGCGCCAAAGCTGGCTTCGCGGATGCCTGCGCCGCCCCCGGTATCGCCGCTGCGCGCCAGATAGCCACTGAATTTGATCTCGACAGGACCCGGTGAATGAAGCACGAACGGGGCGAGGGGTGTAGCGGCTGCGGATCCCGTGATGGCCATGGCCGCAAGCCAGGCGGCGCTGTTGCAAAGTACGCTCTTGAACATGGTGTGCTCCCGGTGTTGGATATGATCCATATTGCAAGGATTGCGCCAGCAACTTTGCACAGCGTGCGCAGCGACCGCGTAAAGCGCCCCGACACCTAGAGCTTGGCCAGCAAACTCTCGACTTCTGCACGGCGCGCAAAGCCCTCGACCGCCAGCAATTGCTCGCATTGCCCGCGCGCAGCGCGCTTGTCGCCATTGCGGAACAGGACGTGGGCGTAATGCAGCCTGATATCGCTGGCCGCCGGGGCGGCTTGCAACGCCTTCTTCAGCAGGGGCAAGGCGCGGGCATGGCTTCCGCGCTCCGCCAGGACCCAGGCCAGGGTGTCTGCCACCGCCGGGTTGCGGGGAGCGAGCCGGTAAGCACGCTCGGCCGGTGGAAGGGCATCACCCTCTTTGGCTTGCAGCAGCGCCCAGGCCAGGTCGTTCAGGGCCAGCACATTGTCCGGGTCATGTTGCAGGATGGTTTCGTACTCACTCCGCGCAGCGCTGAACCGGGACTGCTGCAGCAAATGGCTTGCGTAGTACAGGCGTGTGGGCTGGTCGGAGGGATGCTGGCCAAACCAGTCGCGCATGCGCTGGTCGGCGGCGCCTGGCTTGCCGGCGGCATGCAGGGCGCGATGCAGCGCAATCATTACCGGGCCGATAGGCAGCAAGGCGTAAGCCCGTTCGTACTGCGCCACTGCCGCAGCCGCCTTGCCTTCTTCCAGCAGGGCATCGCCTTCGAGCTTGAATCCGAGGCCGCCGCCCGGTTGCCGTTGCTGTACCGACTGCGCCAGCTTGCGGGCCTCGTCGAATGCCCGGCGGTCCAGCAGCAAGGAACTCGCAAGCAGCACGGCATCTTCGCGCCCTGGCGCGAGTACAAGCGCCTTGCGCACGGCATTCAAGGCGGGCTCCTTCTGGCCGAGGGCGAGCGAAGTGCGGGCCATGCGCATCGGTATTTCGGCTTCGAGGGGACGCAGAAGGGCAAGCTTCTGCAGGCTCTCCAGTGCTTGCGCGTGCTGGCTGGCGGCAGACGCGGCCTGGGCCAGCAAGTCCAGGCTGGCCGGCTCATTCGGATGTTGCGCTTGCAGACGCTGGGCCTGCCGCAACGCGTTTCCTGCCTGTCCGTCGCGCAAGTAGAGGGCGGCCAGGGTTTGCGCGGGCGCCATTGCATCGGGCGCCGCGGCAATGGCCCGTTCCAGCCAACGGATTGCTGCAGGTACATTGCCTTGACGTGCCTCCAGCCTGGCCAGCGCCATCATCAAGGGCAAGCTGTCGCGCTGTCGTTCCAGCGCGGCCGCATAGCGCTGGCGTGCCTGGGGCACCTTCTTTTCCAGCATGTCCAGTTCGGCCAGGTTGTCGAGGGCAGGCAAGTGGGACGGGTCCAGTTGCAAGGCCCGCGCAAATGCCTTGCGTGCGCCGGCCAGGTCGCCACTTGCCAGCAGTACCCCGCCTTTCAGGTTCTGCAGCGAAGGATTGTCACCCTGCGCTTCCATTTGCCGTACCCGCTCCATCGCCTTCACAAAATCGCGGTTGCGCAGATAGGTCATCACCAGCAAGGACCCGGCCCGCGCCGCGGCCGCCCCTTGCTTCCGAGTGGCTTGCTCCAGTGCGTCTATCGCCCGGGCATCCTGTCCCTGGCTAAGCAGGCTGAGCCCGTTCGCTGCCTGCAAGTTGCCGGATTCTGGCGCAAGGCCGCTGGCCTGGCCGAACCAGCGGGCGGCCAGTTCGTGTTTGCCGGTGCGCATGGCGGCTTCCCCGCCCAGCGCCAGCAAGTCAACCTCCTGCGGGTTCTCGGCAATGGCGGTTTCCAGCAATGCCAGGGCATCTGCCTCTTTGCCTTCGCGTAAATCGCACATGGCTTGCAAGCGCAAGGCGAAGGGCTCCGTGGGCTGGGATTGGCGATAACGCAGGATATGGGCGCGGGCCTGGGCTGTGGCACCGGTCTCTAGCTCTACCGAGGCCGCCAGGAGCATGCTGGGCAGGTGGTCCGGCGCCGAGTGCAACACCATTTGCGCTCGTTCGAGGGCGGCCTTGTGCTTTCCTTCCGCCAGGTCAAGCAAGCCCTGGGTATAGAGAATCACCAGGCTGGCCGGCTGTACCTTGCGTGCGGCCTCAAGCTGTTGCCGGGCCAACCCAGGTTTGCCGTCCAGCAGGTGAAGCGCCGCAATGTCGGCATAGGCTTGCGCATTGTTCCTGTCGTGCCCGAGGATCTGGCGGTATGCCGCCAGAGCGCCAGCCAGGTCGCCGCGCAAGCGCAACAGGTCGCCGCGAAAGCGCAATGCATCCGTATTGTTTGGTTCGGAAGCCAGGGCATGGCCGACGGAATCGCCGGCTGCGCCTGCATCATTGCGGAGCAAGGCCAGCCTTGCCTGGCCCAGGTGGGCCTCGATCAGTTTGGCGTCCTTGCGCAGGGCCTGGCTGTAAAGCTGGCCGGCGTCTTCCGCTTTGCCAAGCCCCAGCAAAGCGTTGCCGCGCCAGGCCAGAATGCCTGGACTCGGCGGTTCGGCCTGTAATTCATCCAATATTTCCTGGTAAGAGGCCTGGGCCAGCATAGCCCGGATGAGAGGGGGGAGCAGTTCCTGGCGGGGTTGGCCCAAGGCCAGTGCACGGCGCAGCTCTTTTTCGGCTGAGACGGCATCGCCCAGCGCCAGGTGCAGCTCACCGAGCATGCGTCGCGCCGTGGCATGGCCGGGTTCCTGTTGCAGCAGGTTCTTGAGATGGATCACCGCAGCCCGGTCTTCGCCGCGATCATGCGCCTTGCGCGCATCAGCAAGCACGTCAGCTACGGGCTTCATACGCTGGCAAGCGAGCAGGGTGGCCAAAACGACGCCGGCCGCAATGGTAATTAGACGAGACATGGCAAGACTCCCAGGCTGGTGAAGTTTCCAGCGTAGGGAGCCCTTAAGACTGCCTATTGATCGCGCTCAAGAAAGCAAGCGATCAGGATGCGATTTATTTGGATTGGTGTTGATTTGCCAATTGGACGTACAGCGGCCAGCTGCGGGTGCCGTCGGCGTTGGCAACAGTGGCACTGGATCGATAGCGGGTAGATAGATAGTCAACAGAGACGGTGTCGCCAGCGAGGGCAGCCTTCTCCAGCAGGCGCATGGCTTCTTTGTGCTTTGCAGCATCCAGGCTGTAAAGAAGGCCAAGTTCACGGGCAGCCACCGGCGAACCCTGGTCGGCCCATTCGCGGAGGCGGCGTTCTGCCGCGGCACCGCCATGTTCGGCGAGTTTCTTCGCGACAGCTTCAACAACGGCAGCCGGCGGCTCGACTTCTTCCTTGACTTGGCAAGCAATCAACATGCCGACCATGACAAGTGTAGAAGTGACGATAATTCCTGCCTTGTTGAATATTTCCATATAACCTATTCATTCCCAAACGGATGGCATTATATCAATTAGTTACCCTACGTCAAGTAGACGGCAACTTTCAGGATTCTATGAAATGCGAGCAGAAGCAGGCGCACGGCTCGCAATACTGCCAAACCAAAATAGTGACGCCGATCTTAACATACGGGTATTGCGCCGCACAAAACAGGCCGGGGTAACAGATGTAACCAAATGCTAGCGGGCGGCGGCGCGTCCGGCATGCTGGTCGAGCCATGCACCGGCATGGTCATGAACCAGCTTCAATTCACCTTCAAGCGCGGTGAACAGCAAGGGAATTTCAACAATTCGACCCTCTTGCAGGGCCAGTTCAAGTGCGAGTGATGCTGCGACGAAACGTTTTGCGCCGAGATTGCCGATCGAGCCGCGCAGGTTGTGCAAAATACGGCGCGCTTCCATGAACTTGCCATCACGGATCGCCTCACCGGCGAGGTTCAGGGGTTCGACTCCCGGACCGATACCGTCGCGCACAATCTTGACCACGGTGCCCAGGCCTTTTTCATCCTGCCCCATGTATTGCAGCAGTTTGTCGACGCAGAAAACCGCTTCATCCGGCGCACTTGCATAAGTCATAAACAAAGTCTCCGTTATACGCGGAACGTCCAATGGCGTCCCATCGCACTGTCGACCGCCTGCAAGCCGAAGCGCTCGGCGGCCCTGGTATGTTTTTGAATCAGGTAGTACATATCGCTCAAAGCCGAGCGCTGCTCGGCAAAATACGTGTGGCCAATGAAGCCGGTATCCATATTGCTCGCGTCAATCGTCTCGACACCCTTGGCAACCACCAGGCCCGCTCCGCTCTCGCCGGCGCGGGCGTATCCATGCACGGCTTTGGACGCACGCAAGGCGCTGTCATCAGATGAAGCATACAGGGTCAACGGGTTGGGCACGGCAGATAAGGCCGGCAACAACTGTTGGCGGAAAACATCTGCATCTATATCAGGGGCAGCCAGGATCACTTCCCGCACCCGCTTCGCCAGCTCCGGGCGCGCCGCCATCACACTTGCCGTTGCCTGGGCCAGGGCCCGGTTGCCCATGCTATGCGCAATCAGGTAGACATGTTCGGCATCGGACTGCTGCAGCACGTCCGCCAGGAACGTGGCCAGGTCGGCCTGGGACCACTCCACATTGGCTTCATCCAATATATATCCTGAAAGCTTGCCTTGCGAGGGCCAGCTGTAAAAAATTGGTGCGCCGTGGAAGCCCAGGTCGTAAGCGAGCTGGCCAGTACGCCGCGCAGCGTCTTCGAACGTAGTCCGGTAGCCGTGAATGAAAAGCAGGGCGCTGCGCGTGCCGCTGGCGGCGATGGCCTGTCGCAAGTCGCTGAAATAACTGTCGCGTTCACCAACGTCGGCCGAAAGCAACACCACGTGCTGCTCCGGATCCTGGCGGAACTCGAGCCGCAGCAGCGACGGCGATTCCATCTCACCCATCCGGTGGTCACGAGGAATGCTGACCTCGCAGCTACCGTAACGCAACTGCCCGCGTGCGCTGCCAAACAGGCGGGCAGGGTGGCGGTCGCCGCTCAGTTCGCGATCCGTGGCAAAGAAGACTTTCATGACTGCATGGTCAGGCGCGCCGTCGAGGCTGGCTTTTGCCGGTGTCCGCGCGCTGCGCCGGCGCTCGACTTCATCGATCAGGTTGCGCGCAGCCGCGCGCAAGTAACGGTCGCCAGCAAGTCCAGCCGAAGCAAGCGCATCGCTGAGCGCGAACTGGCGCGAGCGGGAACCGGGATCTTCCTCTACGTCGGCAATGGCATCGGCGACCGAGGGGGACTGGGCCGCCAGGCGGGACTTCAGCATTTGATAGGCAGCACTAATGCCACCCTCGCCGGCACCTGCCGTCACCGCTGTCGTAATGACGTCCATGCTCTTCTCCTGGCTGATTAATGCATATCTGACCACACACACATCGCCAAGTCCAGCGCTGCGTGAATCTAGCGTTCAGGAGCCAGTTCAAGCCGGTTAATGCGGGCTGCCTTGTTGAAATCGATGGCAATCCGCAGCGCTTGCGGCTGGCATTTCGCACGGTACACGTAAAGCCGGTCTTCCCCATTTACGTTTCGCGAAAGCAGTTCCAGCACCAGCGGCCGGCGGCAGCCTTTCATCAACGCAGGCATCCCCGGTACGGCGAGATAGCTGGCGCCGCGTTCGGTGAAACGCTCGAGCGCGACCTTGCCGTCGGCAACCGATTCCAGCACATCGGCAACTTGCGCGGTGACGTCCGGTTCTTCGTCCGGGATTGCGGCTGCGCAGCCGATCGAGCACAGGCCCGCAAAAAATAACAGAATGTTCAATTTCACTGAGGACTCCTTCTAACGTTGCGCGCGCGGTCTTGACTCATTTTTAATCAAGAATCGCATCCAGGCAGCCAAGTTTTCGTAGTTATACTCGCCGCTCACGCTGTTGAGTGCTAAGCCCGGCGGGGCTTGTTGTTCCATCCAAAAAATACATCTATAACTGCTTCAGGAGAGAATTACAACATGCGCTACACCACCCGTACCACCATTGCTTCCATGGTCATGCTGGCCTGTGCCGGCCTGGCACAAGCCGGCGAAAAAACCGTCGACAACCTGACCGTCTTCACCAATACCAAGGCTGCTTCCGCAGAAGGCGTGCTGAAGGTGCGCGCTGCGCGCTACGGCCTGCCTGCGAACCTGAACAACCTGGTCCTGGTCGAGGTCAAGGAATCGCTGACGGGCAAGCACTACTACTATCAGCAAATGCTGCGCGGCCTGCCGGTCGATCGCGCCCAGATCGTGGTCTCGATCAGCAAGAACGGCGACCTGCAAAAGATTTTCAACGAAACGCGCCACATCTCGGCCAAAGCCGATGCGGACGCCGTCAATCAACTGTACAACAAAGCCCAGATCAGCGACGACGAAGCACTGGACAAGGGCTGGAAGAACATGAAAGTCCAGCATAACCTGGTGAATGTGCCTTCCTCTACCCTGGTGTGGGTGCCGACCAAGGACGGCGTACAGCTGGCACGCAAGGTCAATATCGAAGCCGAAATGCCAACCGGCGGTTTCGTGCAATACCTGAATGCGCATGACGGCAGCGTGATCGATTCGTACAGCACTTCGCTGCCACGCACCAACAAGGGCGGTGAACGCAGCCTGGCGGCACGCGCCGCAGCGCCAGGCCAGACCCTGGACCGCAAAGCCGCCACCGAAGCTGCCAAGGCGAACGCCGGCACCACGGCCCTGAAAGCCGGCACCACCGCGACGGTGGTAGCGGCTTCCGGCATCAACGGCAGCGGCTATGCCTTCGATCCCGATCCACGCACCGTGCTCAACACCGACGCGCTGACCGACACCTCGGCCGCCTCGGCCTTCGATGCGGCGTACTCGACCAAGACTTTGCGCGACCTGACTGTCACGTCCGGCGTGTACAAGCTGACCGGCCCTTACGTCAACATCAAGAACATCGAATCGCCTGCCACCGCGCCGAGCACCACCACCAACGGCGTGTGGACTGCCAAGCGCGGCAACAACGCCTTCGACGACACCAACGTCTACTTCCACATCGACCAGAGCCAGCGCTACATGCAGTCGCTGGGCTTCTCTGGCACCAAGGGCATCCTCGAGCGTTCGATGGACATCGACACCGACGGTGTCAATGGCGACGACAACTCGCACTTCAGCGGCACCGGCGCCACAGGCTACCTGGCCTTTGGCCACGGCTGTGTGAACGACAGCGAAGATGCCGACGTCATCCTGCACGAATACGGCCACGGCATCCAGGCCAGCATCAACTCGAGCTGGTCCGGCGGCGACACCGGCGCCATGGGCGAAGGCTTTGGCGACTACTGGGCGGCTTCGTACTCCTACAGCACCCCGAACGGCCAGGTCTACCATCCAGAGTGGGCCTTCAGCTGGGACGGCCATGGTTCGTGCTGGGCCGGCCGTATGCTGAACCGCACCGACGCCAAGTACAACAGCAGCAAGACCTACAGCGCGCACAGCTCGGTCACCGAAAACGGCGTGACCTTCCAGTCCGACGAACTGTGGTCGGCTCCGCTGTACGCTTCGATGGTCTCGCTGATCGCCGCCGGCAAGCCGCGCGCCAACATCGACAAGATCATCCTGGAAGCGCACTTCGGCCTCGGGTCCAACATCAAGATGCCGGCCATGGCGACTGCAATCGTGAACGCCGCCAAGACCCTGTTCCCTTCCGACCTGACCTACGCCAACACCTTCCAGGCCAAGTTCGAGGCACAGAACATCCTGTCGGGCAGCAGCTGCACCCCGGTGAACATGTCTGAGACGGAAAGCAATAACACCATTGCGACTGCCAACGCGATTACCCAGTCCTGCACCACTGCCAGCGCCAACATGGGTTCCAGCACCGATGCCGACTACTTCGCCATCACCGTTCCTGCAGGCAAAACCCTGACCGCCACCATGACGCCAAATGCTACGTCGGACTACGACCTGAAGCTGTACAACAGCGCAGGCACCGAACTGGCATCCAGCGTGAAAGGCACTGGGCAGGCCGATGTTGTAACGCGCGCCAACACGGGCTCGACTGCTGTAACGTGGTATGCCAAGGTGTACTACTACTCCGGTGGCACTGGCTCGACCAGCGGCACCTACACCTTGAAAGCCTCCTGGTAATTTAAAGAGCGCACCCCCGCGCTATCAACCGCCTGGCCCGCAAGGGCCGGCGGTTTTTTTTCGCCCGAATTCGCTTACAATTGGTTCCGCTGAGTCCGTTAAGAGACCAAAAATGCAAACTGACCTGGGCAAGTTCATCCTTGAAGAAGCTCCCGGCGGAATCATTGCCACAGACGCGCATGATATCGTGATCTTCTGGACTCGGGGCGCGACAGAAATCTACGGCTATAGCGCGGAAGATGCGCGCGGCCAGCGGCTGGCGGAACTGATCGGCATGCCCGGGCATCCGGTACGCCAGGAATTCGGCGCCGATTTCGAGTACCTGCGGCGGCGCAAGGATGGTCAGGCCGTCTATGTCGGCGCGGCGTGCAAGCCGGTTTACTCGGCGCAGGGTGAAATCCAGTTCATCATTCACAGCCAGAACGACATTACCGACGCCAAGGCGCTGCGCGATGCACGCCAGGTCGAATCGCGCTACCGCGGCCTGCTGGAGTCGATGCCCGATGCCATCGTGATGGCCAATTCGACCGGCCGGATTGTACTGGTCAACAGCCAGGCCGAGCGCCTGTTCGGCTTCGAGCCGCGCGAGATGCTGGGAAAACCGGTCGAAGTGTTGCTGCCTAACCGCTTCCGGGGCGGCCATGTGGCGCACCGCGCCCAGTATTTCGTCCATCCGCGCACCCGTACCATGGGCGCAGGACTGGAACTGTACGGCTTGCGCAAGGACGGGCTGGAATTTCCCGTCGAGATCAGTCTCAGCATGATCCAAATGGAAGAGGGGGCGATCGTGATGAGCGCGATCCGCGATATTGGCGACCGCAAGAAGGCCGAGCAGAAGTTCCGCGGTCTCCTGGAGTCCGCCCCGGACCCGATGGTGATCGTGAATGCCCGCGGCGAGATCGTGCTGGTCAATACGCAGACCGAACAACTGTTCGGCTACCAGCGCCAGGAACTCCTCGGCAAACCGATTGAAATCCTGATACCGGCCCGTTTTGCCGGCCGCCACCCGGCGGCACGCAGCAGCTTTTTCGATAAAGCCCAGCCGCGCGCCATGGGCGCCGGTACCGAGCTGTATGCGATGCGTCGCGACGGTTCCGAGTTCCCGGTGGAGATCAGCCTCAGTCCTTTGAAGACGGAAGACGAACTGCTGGTCTCCAGCGCCATCCGCGACATCAGCGGGCGCCGCCAGATCGAGCGCAAGCTGCTGGAGCAAAAGCTCGAATTGGAACAAGCCAGCAAGGCCAAGGACCGCTTCCTGGCCAGCATGTCGCACGAATTGCGCACGCCGCTCAACGCCATCCTTGGATTCGGCCAACTGCTGCACAATGAAAAACTGCCGCTCACGCAACAGCAGCGCTATGCTTTCGCCGGCAATATCGTGCAGGCTGGCCAGCATCTGCTGCACCTGATCAATGAAACACTGGACCTGGCCAAGATCGAGGTCGGCGCCGTCACGCTCTCGCTCGAGCCTGTCGCGCTGGATGACCTGCTGCACGAGGCCAGCAAAATGATCGAGGCGATGGCAGACGCGCGCCAGGTAACGGTTTTTCCGCCTGCGCCGCGCGGCCTGTTTGTCAAGGCTGACCGCATCAGGCTAAGGCAAATTGTCCTCAACCTGCTGAGCAATGCCGTCAAGTACAACAGCAAAGGCGGCCACGTTTGGGTGTCGAGCGGCGAAGCGGCCCCGGGCCGCGCCTGGCTGGCGGTGCGGGACGACGGTCCGGGACTCAGCCTGGAACAGATGGCCAGCCTGTTCCAGCCTTTCAACCGGCTGGGGCAGGAAGGCGGATCGGAAGAGGGCAGCGGCATCGGACTAGTGCTCAGCAAACGACTGGCCGAGTTGATGAACGCGACCATTGGCGTCACCAGCGCAGTCGGCCAGGGCAGTACTTTTACGGTCGAGTTGGAAATCACGGAGCCGCAACAGCTGCCGCGCCCTGACAACCAGGAGGGCGAACCCGCGCCAGCGCCGCTACGCGGCCAGCACAACAAGCCTTTGCTGCTGTATGTCGAGGACAACCCTGCCAACCTGAAGCTGGTTGAGGAGATCGTCAAGCTGCACCTCGACCTCGAGCTGCTGTCGGCGACCGATGGCAACACAGGGGTGGCCATGGCGCGCGAGCATCTTCCCGATGTGATATTGATGGACATGAACCTGCCCGGCATCAGCGGCCGCGAAGCCCAGCGCCGCCTGCGGCAGGATGCCGCCACGCGCGAGATCCCGATCATTGCGCTGTCCGCCAACGCCATGCCGCTTGACGTACAGACCGCACTGGAGGCGGGATTCTTCCGCTACCTAACCAAGCCGCTGAACATCAACGACTTCCTGGAGGTGGTTGGCGAGGCGCTAGAACAAATTCGTTAACAGCAGGTTTCACGTGTAACGAGGCATGGAGTGAAAATCAATATTGCAGCCTTGCTAGCAGCCGGACTACTGTCAGGGGAAGGGCAAATGCTTGAAGTCAAATTCACAGTCAACGAGGCCGCCGGCCATCCGGTACTGCACATCGCCCTTGCCAACCATGCGGCCCAGCCTGTGAAAGTGCTGCAGGCGCTGGCAACAGAAGAGGAGATGTACGGCAAACTGTTCGAGGTGCGTGATGCGGCCAGCGGCCAGTTGCTGGAGTATCAGGGCATCATGGTGAAGCGCGGCCCCTTGACCGATGAGGATTACCTGATCATGGAACCGGGCGGGCAACGCAGCAATGCCATCGACCTCGCGCCAGCCTATGGATTCAGGCCGGGCAAGCATGCGTACACCATCAGCTACGCCGGGCACTACCTGATGAACGGGAAAGAAATACCGCTCACCGTTGGACCGGTACGCTTCGAGCATACCGGCAGGTGAGCGGCAGGATGATGCTTATTGCAGGGCAGGGGTGTTCTCGCCGAAATATTCGTGCGAGTCGGCGTTGTCGATGGCCTGGTCGGGGTTGCTGATGGCCAGGCTGGCAGCAGCGGATTGACCATAAGCGTGGTCGTCGGTGCCGGCGGTCACGTTGAAGTGGCTCATTTCATGCACCAGGGTGCCGCCTTTGGAATCGGTGCCCGTCATCGGAGCGCTCCAGAAAGCTTTGCACACGTAGATCTTGTACGGCTGGGTTGGGTACACATAAGCGTAATAAGTCTTCTTGCAGCCGCAATCGACGGTGACGGGCTTGTTGTCAAACGCATCCTTGATCGCCGTGAAATGGGACTTCACGGTTGAATAGCGCGACGAAGTGTAGGTGCCGAACCATTTCGTGTAGCGCGAACCGGTCTTGTTGGCGCCAAGGTAAGCATTGGCGTCATTCGTCATGCCTTGGGCCGCCGACACCGCCGTGGCGATCGTGGATTGCTGCGAAGTCGTACACTTGCTGAAGGACAGGCCGGCCGCGGCTGGCGCCGGTTCAACCGGGGCTTTGGCAATAGTTCCACGCGGCAAGGTTCCTTCAATCGAAAGGCTCAGGGCATCCGACTGCAGCGTATCGGGCTGGCGCTTGTCCATCGCCTTGCCCATCGGGTCGACATTGCTGAATAGCTTCGGCGATTTGGTGCTGTAGCGGATCGTGTAGTCGCCCGAAATGCTCATGTTATACATCTGCGACAGTTCCACTGTCACCTTGTGCGACTTGCCGGGCATGATTACGTAGTAATCGGCAGCAGTCGGCGCAGCGCGCTTGACGTGCATGCCTTCGTACGGCACCTTCGCGCCGTCGCGGGTCACGTCAAACAGGGATTCTTCAATTTCACCGAACGGGGTATGCCATTTCAGCACGTATTGCGGCACCGAGGACGTGTTGGTCAGGGTGACGTTAACCACAACGTCGTCGCGCGGGCCCAGTGCGCGCTTGTCCATGCTGATGCTGGCTGTCAGGCCGTCGGCCGCGTAGGCGCCCAGGCTGAAGGAAGCTGCGAGTGCGAAAGCGCCAAGGTGTTTCAAGTTCATTCGTCTCTCCGTCCGGTTGTGGTTGGGGTGCTCCAATCTTGACGGGGAGACAGCGCCAGTTCAATCGAAATCGCTAGCGTGTCGCTATTTCAACAACGGTTCCGTTACGCCCTGAACACCTGGTCCTGGAAATGTCCAATTCAAGACAGTTGTAACAGGGTCAGGCCAGGCTCTGGCGGCGAATCGCCATCAGGATGCCGCAGCCGACGCCGAGGGTAAGCAGGGCTGTGCCGCCATAGCTGAAAAAGGGCAGGGGAACGCCAACCACCGGCACCACGCCGCTGACCATGCCGATATTGATGAAGGCGTAGGTGAACAGGATCATGGTGATTGCGCCACCAAGCAGGCGTGAAAAGGGCGTCACCGCGCCCGACGCAATCTGCAGTCCACGCCAGATCAGCAAGGCGTACATCAGCAACAGCGCGATGCCGCCGAACAGGCCGAATTCTTCGGCGAATACCGAAAAGATGAAGTCGGTGGAGCGCTCAGGGATGAAGCCGAGGTGGCCCTGGGTCCCGTCCATCCAGCCGCGGCCGGCCATGCCACCCGAACCAATGGCAATCTTTGCCTGCGTGATCTGGAAGCCTTTGCCCGCCGGGTCGGCGTCGGGATTGAGGAAGGTCAGCACGCGTTGGCGCTGGAAGTCGTGCAGCAACTGCCAAACCACCGGCACGGCTGCGAGGCCGCAGGCAGCAAGCGCCGCCAAGGCCTTCCACGACAGGCCGGCAAGTATGATCACATAGAAACCCGCTGCCAGTACCAGCATCGCCGTGCCGAAATCGGGCTGTTTTGCAATCAGGCCGACGGGGATGGCCAGCAGCACGGCGGCGGCAACGAACACCTGCCAGCCTTTGACGCCGTCGAAGCGATGGAAGAACCAGGCCAGCATCATGGGCATGGCGATTTTCATCATCTCGGACGGCTGGAAGTCGTGGCCCAGATTGAGCCAGCGCGTCGAGCCTTTCTTCGTCACGCCAAACAGGAAAACCGCCACCAGCAAGGCCACGCCAAGGGAATACAGCGTTACTGCATGGCGCATCAGCACGGGTGGAGGAATGTTTGCCACGGTCCACATCAAGGCCAGTGCCATCAGCACATGCCGCAACTGGAGCGCAAAGCGGCCAGGGAAATCGGCCGAAGCTGAGTACAAGGTGACGAGGCCAGCCATCAGCAGCAATCCAAGAATCGCTGCCAGAGGCGCGTCGACAGCCAGCACCGGCCGCAGGCGGCGCCACAGCGAAGCATTGGCAATCATTGGAGGGCCTGCAGCCAGACGACACGGCCGGCCAGGGCGGCAAAGCCTAAAAGGGAGATCGCGCCTAGCACGGCGAGGCGGCGGCGGAATTGTTTCTGCTCATTATTCATGGCCGAAATTATAAGGCCACGATCAACGCTCGCGCACGTAATTTCCGGGCGCGTCGCACAGCCACGGATAGTCCGGATGCGGTTGCGCTGCCGGGACGCGCCATGCTCCGCAACGGGCATGCAGCCACGCAGTCCAGTCCTGCCACCAGGAGCCTGATGTCGGCGACTGTACCGCCAGCCAGTCTTTGGCGTCGCGGCCCGCGATCAGGGGCGCCGACCAGAATTGCTGCTTGGCGCTGCCGCCTGGCGGATTGATGATGCCGAGGATATGGCCGGAGGCCGTCAGGACGTAGTGCACCGGTGCGCCGACCAGGGCCGCGCTGCGATAGGTGCTGCGCCAGGGCGTGATGTGATCGGCCACCGCGCCCACGGCGTACAAGGGCTGCCGGATGCGTCCCAGGTCCAGCTTCTGGCCGCGGATTTCAAGCGCATCGGCGTGCGCCAGTTTATTGGCCTGGTACAGTTCGCGCAGGCAGAAGCTATGCGTTGCGCGCGGTTGCCGCGTGCCGTCCGAATTCCAGGCCAAAGGCGCCAGCGCCGGCGCCGGTTCGCCGAGCAGGTATTTATGTACGACATAGCGCCAGATCTGCGTGTTCGGGCGCAGCATGCGGAAGCTCCAGCCGATCTGGTGCGAGTCGAGGAAGCCCTGGCGCGCCATCAGACCATCAAGCAGCGCCACGCTCTCGTCGTTGATGAAGCTGGCAATATCGCCTGGCTTTGAGAAATCGGTCAGGGTGGCCAACAGGGTCCAGTGGGCGACAGGTATGTCGCGGGCTGCCCGGTGGCGGCGGTTCAGCCACGCCATCAATGCTGACAGGGCGGTTCCGCCGATGCAATAGCCAACTGCATGAACCTGCGGCACACCCGCGATGGTACGCGCAGCTTCGATCGCAGCGAGGATGCCATCGAACAGGTGATCTTCGAAACTCACGTCCTGCATATTGGCATGCGGGTTTTTCCAGCTCATGGCAAAAACGTCGAAGCCTTGTTCAACAAGGTGCCGCACAATGCTCTGTTGGGAGGTAAGGTCGAGGATGTAGTACTTGTTGATCCAGGGCGGCACCAGCACCAGCGGCATCGAACGGACTTCCTTGCAGGCCGGCGTGTAATGGATCAACTCCATCATCTGGTTGCGCATGACGACACGGCCAGGCGTCGCTGCCAGGTCGCGTCCAAGCTGGAATTGTGCCGGATCGACCATGCGCAGGTCCCCTGCAAGCAAGTCGCGCAACCACTCTTCAAAGCCGTGCTTGAGGCTCGCGCCGCCGCTGTCAAACGCGCGGCGCAGCACCACGGGATTCGTCAACGCGAAGTTGCTTGGGGCGATAGCGTTGCACCAATGGCGCAGCCAGAAGGCTGCGCTATGGGCTTCGCTTTCCTCCACGCCGGGCGTGTCGTACACCTGCCGCTCCAGCGTGCGCGTGAAGCCGAGGTATTGCTGCATCAGCCCATGGAAGAAAGGATTGTCGCGCCAGGCATCGTCGCTGAACCGGTCGTCGCCTTCCGCAGCTTCCGCCAACGGCGCGGGCATGCCGGTAGCCCAGGCGACCGTGGCAAGTTCCTGCCACGCCCGGGCCATCTCCAGGGGATGCGCCAGCCATGCGGCGGCCACATTGGCGAATGGATTAGGCATGCAGGCCAGTATAGACCTAATGCGCCATCAGGACAGGAAGAGTCATGCTTTGCAAGACCGTGCGGGACGTCCCGCCGAGCATGATCTCGCGGAAGCGGCTATGGCCATAGCAGCCCATGACCAGCAGGTCGGCATCGGTATCCGCGGCAAAGGAAAGCAGGGCCGAGCCAACGTCGATGCTGGTCACCTGCGAGGAGACCTCGACCTTGATGCCGTGGCGCGCCAGGTACAGCGCCATATCGGCGCCCGGTTCGCTGCCGTGGCAGTCCGGTTCGCGGCCGGCGTTAAAGACCGCCAGCGTGACCCTGCCTGCATGTTGCAGCAAAGGCAGGGCCGCCGTAATGGCGCGGGTAGCCTCCATGCTGCCGTCCCAGGCGACCAGCACACGCTTGAAAGGCGCTTCGAAATGGCCGGCGTAAGGCACCACCAGGACCGGCCGCGCGCTGTTCATGGCGACATATTCCGGCGTTTCCTCTTCCAGCGGCGATACCGGATCGTCCGGATTTACCTGGCCCAGCACCACAAGATCGCTGTAGCGTGACTGCAGCACGAGGCCGTCGGCGGCCTGGTCGTCGAGCAGGCGCGATTCGAAGGACTGCAAGTCGAGCATCTGGCACTGGGCTTCGAAACGCCGCAGGTTGGCGCGGGCGTGTTCGCGCGCTTCGTCAATGCATTGCGCGGCCAGGCTCACGCCCATTGCGGTGGCGTGGTCGGCATACAGGAACCGCGAGATGCCGCTCATGGCCGCTCCCACCAGGCGTCCCTTTGCCAGGCGCACGATCTGGGAAGCGAGCCGTACCCTGCGTTCGGTCGAACCGGAACTATTGATGTGGACGACGACGGTCTTGAACCCCATGGCAGCCTCCGAGATGGATAGATGGGAAAAAGTCTAGGCTTTCACGCAATCCAGCGGCATGATCTGGGTCAATTTCACTCTAATCCAGTAACTTGCATAAGCAAGTGTTGACTTTTAGATGAGAATGGTTATCATTTGCGTTTTCGTATTTGAGCCAGCCTGTTGCCAGCTAATACTCGTCTAATTAGCTGAGGTAACGATGGATAAGAAGAAGTTGGTGGCACTGCTTGGGCTGGCGTTTCCGCTGGCGGCGTTGGCAGAGGAAGCGGCGGTCATGCCGCAAATCCAGGTGACCGCGCAGAAGCCGGATTCTTACACCACTGAGCGAAGCAACACTGCGACGCCACTGAATATTTCGCTGCGCGACACGCCGCAGTCAGTCTCGGTGGTGACCCAGCAGCGTATTGAAGACCAGGCGCTGGAGACCGTTACCGACGTAGTCAACAATGTGACCGGGGTTTCGGTCAACCAGTATGAAACCCACCGTGCCGGGTTTACCGCGCGCGGCTTCGATATCGACAACCTCCAGATCGACGGCGTGCCAACCACCTGGGACCAGCCCTGGAGTTCCGGGGAAGTCGTGGGCAGCCTGGCCATTTACGACCGCGTCGAAGTCGTGCGCGGTGCCACCGGGCTGATGACCGGCGCCGGCAATCCCTCTGCCGCCATCAACCTGGTGCGCAAGCGCGCCACAAGCAACGAGCTGACCGGCAGTGCGGAAGTGGGCATCGGGCGCTGGAACGAGCGGCGTGGCATGGTGGACGTTGCGAGCGGGCTCAATACCGATGGTAGCGTGCGCGCGCGCGTGGTCGGTGAATACCAGCGCGCCGACAGTTGGGTCGATCTGCTGAAGAGCAAAAGCCACACTTTCTACGGCACGGTGGAAGCAGACCTGACGCCTCGTACTGTACTGTCGGCCGGCTACAGCCGACAGGAAAACGATCCCAAAGGGCCAATGTGGGGCGGCCTGCCATACTGGTACACGGACGGCAGCAAGACCAATTGGGACGTCTCCAAGACTTCGGCGGCCGGCTGGACGCGCTGGAACACCCAATACGAGAACACGTTTGCCAATCTCGAGCACAGTTTCGACAACGGTTGGAAACTGCGCGCCAGCTTCAGTCATGGCGACCGCAAAGCCGATTCCGCGCTGCTTTACCTGTCGGGCGTTCCAGACCGGGTTACGGGACTGGGCGTAGGCGCCTTCGCTGGTTCTTATATTACCCATACCAGGCAGGATGACTTCAGCCTGCACGGAAGCGGCCCATTCGAACTCGCCGGCCGCAAGCACGAAGCGGCGATCGGATATATGCATTCGAAGCAGGAATTCAATGCCGACAGCCGGGCCGCCGATTACGGCGCCGGCTATCCTCCGGTGGGCAACTTCAACACCTGGAACGGCGCTGCCTACCCGGAGCCGCAGTGGGGCACGCCGACCTTCTATGAAAGCAGCCAAACCAGACAAGAAGCGGTGTACGGCGTTGCGCGCTTCTCGATCACCGATCCCTTGAAGGCAATTGTCGGCGCACGCGTCACCAATTACGACAAAACCGGGGTCGGCGCCTGGAGTCCTGCCTACCAGCTGAAGCACGATCACCAACTGACCCCATATGCCGGCTTGGTATATGACCTCACCGACAGCCTTTCGGCGTATGCCAGTTACACGGACATCTTCCAGCCACAGAACCGCAAGGACCTTGTCGGGAATATCCTCGACCCTGTGGTTGGCAAGAGCTATGAAACCGGTGTAAAAGGCGAGTTCCTGGATGGCCGGGTGCAGGCGTCGCTTGCCGTCTTCAAAATCAAGCAGGACAAACTTGCCCAGGAAGCGGGCTTGATCGACCGCGATGGCAACGGTCCGCTGGCGCCGGAAGCCTACTACCGCGCTGCAAACGGCGCCAAAAGCGATGGGTTTGAGTTTGAGGTGTCGGGGGAACTCGCGCGCGGCTGGAACGCCACCGCAGGTTATTCCCAGTTCAAGGCGAAGGACGCGGCCGGATCCGACATCAACAGCGTTTATCCACGCAAGCTTTTGCGCGTCTTCACCACTTACCGCCTGGAGGCGCTTACGGTTGGCGGCGGCGTGAACTGGGAAAGCCGCACCTATACGCTTGATCCGGCTGCTCCAGCCGGCACCAATGGGCTGATCGAGCAGAATTCGTTCGCGCTGGCCAGCCTGATGGCGCGCTACGAGATAACGAAGCAGCTTTCAGCACAGGTCAACGTGAACAACCTGTTCGACAAGAAGCACTTCGGCATGTTCGCAGCCTATGGCGCCATTACCTACGCAGCTCCGCGCAGCGTTTCCGCAAGCCTGAAGTATCGTTTCTGAGAGCGAGCCTGACATGCGCGCGACCTTGACGCTGATACATCGCTACCTTGGGCTGCTTACGGCAGGCTTCCTGTTCGTCAGCGGCCTGACGGGAGCTGTGATTTCCTGGGACCATGAACTGGATGATTTGCTCAATCCGCATTTAATGGAAGCACATACGCCCGGCACACCCCAGTCGTCGCTGGAACTGGCGCGCCAGGTCGAACAACGGCATCCCGGTGCGAAGGTTTCATATATTCCGCTGCATGCAGAGCAGGGGAGAGCCCTGGGCTTTGGCGTCGATGCCACGGGCTTCAACCAGGTCTTCGTCGATCCTGTCAGCGGCGCTGAGCTTGGCAAGCGCGAATGGGGAGCGGTATGGCCAATCGGCAAAGAGACCCTGGTCTCCTTCCTCTACCGGTTGCATTACTCCTTGCATATTCCCGAGATGTGGGGCACCGACCGCTGGGGCATCTGGCTGATGGGCGTGATCGCGATGCTTTGGGTGGTCGACAGCTTTGTCGGTTTTTACCTCACCTTGCCAGTGCGCGCCAGAACGGCTTCCGCGCGCGGCTGGTGGCAGCGTTGGAAGCCAGCATGGAAAGTGCGCTGGGGCGGCGGCAGCGCCAAACTCAATTTCGACCTGCACCGCGCCTTCAGCCTGTGGACGTGGGGCCTGCTGTTCATCCTGGCGTTCACGGCGTTTTCGCTGAACCTGTACCGCGAAGTCTTTTATCCGGTAATGATGACGGTGTCGGAAGTGACGCCTACGCCTTTCGACACCCGTGTACCGCGTGACTTGCGCAACCCGATCCTGGCACAGTTAGGCTATGAAAAAGTCCTGCAGCAGGCCGCGCAGGAAGCGCACCGTCGCAAATGGAAGGAGCCGGCCGGCAGCGTGTTCTATTCGCAGGCCTATGGCATTTATGGCGTAAGCTTCTTCAATCCAGGCGACGATCACGGCGCGGGCGGGGTAGGTCCGGCGGTACTGTATTTCGACGGCATCGACGGTCGCCTGCTTGGCGACCGCCAACCCTGGAAAGGGACGGCGGCCGACATTTTCGTCCAGGCGCAATTTCCTCTGCATTCCGGCCGTATCCTGGGGCTGCCCGGGCGCATCCTGATTTCTGTGATGGGCATTGTGGTTGCGATGCTGAGCGTGACCGGCGTTGTCATCTGGTGGAGGAAGCGCTCGTCGAGGGAGCGTGCTGCTGCAGCGCTGAAGAACGCGATGCAGCCCGCCCTTTGATCGTGTCAACGCCGCTGGCTTCGGCGGCGCGCAGTTGCAAGCGCCAGCAGGCCAAGTCCAAATACCAGCATGCTCGCTGGCTCCGGTACCACCTGGAGCGCGCCGTCAGTAGCCCTGATCAGGTAATCCAGATAGCTATGCAGGACGATGCCACCGAAGTAGGTGCCGAAAGCACCTCCGGCCAGGCCGTCCGGCGTGCCGCCGAAGGTGTTCGTCGCAATCAGCATCAACTCGCCGGATTGCTCGATAAAGGATGGGCCGCCCGAATCGCCGCCGCCGATGCCTGATTCGCGGTCATTGGGCAGTTTCGCCGAGCATGCCAGGTTCCACTCGCAGAACGTATCGTGGCCATTGCCGTCGAAGTCCGCGTACCAGACTTCATTCGGGCCATTGAAACCTTGTTCGTCATTGCCATCGAAAAGGTCGACAATGTTTTCGCCTGTGCGCTTGACGCGGAAGTCGGGACTGATCGTATAACCGTTGATGCCGTCGCCGGAGGTTCCGTAGCCAGCCATGATGATGCGGGTATTTGCCTGCAACTGCTGTCCCGCCACTTTGTAGATCTTGGCTGAGGCCGGAGCATCCTGGCCCAGCGTGATCACGGCCAGGTCATCATTCACGCAGAAGCCCGGGACGCCCGCCGGGCAGTTGCCGAAGCCCGCATAGTTCGGATTCATCTGGACCTTGCTGGCAGTGACGACAGCGCGGCCCGGGTCGCCCGGCGTTGCGGAAGCGTTGAAGACGACGCGCACATCGTTGCCAGGCTTGTTGAGGTCGATCAGGCTGCCTTTGCCATTGGTATCCACGCAATGTCCGGCCGAGACCACCTGGCGTTTGCCGACCAGGGCGCCGGAGCAGATATAGCTCAGACCGTCATACCGGATATTGATGGAAACGACGCCTGAGAAGCGAGATGCAGCGATATTGGGATCCACGTGGGCCGCAGGCGTATCGGGCAGGGCTCCCGACGTGATCAAGGGGGTGATGGTGCCGCTTGGTGTTGCGTGCGCGGCGCCGCTGATGGCGGCAAGCGCAAGTGCTACGCCGAAAAGCCTTTTCGCAATGAATTGTCGCACGTGAATTCCTCCCGAGAATATTGCTCAGTGAATGAATACAACGGGAAATTGTTTAGCAATAAACGGGCCCGGCAAAGAAGCCGCTTTACTATCAGTCACTTAGTGTGTCGACTGGGCATCGCGCTTGAAGAAATGTAAAGATTTCCGACATTCAATTGCAAGTTAATACAGATGAGGCGTGGCTCACTGCCGTGCTGGCAGCCGCCTGGGACGGTGAGCGGAGGTGGGCGTCACCGGAAGGATACTAATTTCTGTACGGCAATGACGATCTTGCGCAGCCTTAACTAGTTTTCCCAAGGCAACATCGAAAAACAGTTCTCGACGTTGGTAGTGTGCGTCACCTTTCAATTGAATAGTTGTCCGGGTGCTGTCAAGCACCCATCAGTCCTTGTCCGCATACCCGGATCGTTTGACCGCTGATCCCGCAAGCGCCAGGAGTGCAAAGGAAAGTCACCAGCTCCGCCACATCACGGGGTTTTCCGCCTTGGGATAAGGAATTGAGGCGCCTGCCTATCTCACGCGTCAGGAAGGGGACTTTTTGTGTCATTGGCGTTTCGATAAAGCCCGGCGCAACGGCATTGAAAGTGATCCCGCGCCGTGCATGCACCTGTGCTTGTGCCGCGACGTAGCCGATCAGGGCGGCTTTCGAAGTGGCGTAATTCGTCTGGCCAAAATTGCCCGCGATGCCACTGATCGAGGACATACAGACTACGCGTCCATGTTCACGCAGCAGGGATTCGTCCTGCAATAGCTTGTCGATTGCCGTAATGGCCGACAGGTTGATGTCCAGCACCTGGTCCCATTGGCGTGCTTCCATTTTCGCCAAAGTGCGATCGCGCGTGATACCGGCGTTGTGCACGACGATGTCGACACCGCCGAAGTTCTCCCGAATGAATCCGCCAAGGATCGCTGCAGTTTCAGATGCTGCAATATCGAGCGCCAGCGGGATGGCCCCCAACCGGTTCGCAACGCCTTTTAATTCTTCAGCGGAAGCAGGAATGTCAACAGCCACCACTTTGGCGCCTTCCTGCGCCAGGCGTTCTGCTGTTGCGAGGCCAATGCCACGTGCGGCACCAGTCACCAGGGCGACTTTAGCGGCCAAAGCGGCGGTCGAGGGCAGGGTGCCCGGAGCGCTGGCGGCATCTGTCACGTGCACAACCTGGCCGGAAACGTAGGCACATTGCGGGCCACAGAAAAAGCGGACGACGCCGTCAATACGGGCCAAAGCCTGCGGCGGCACGCTGGCCAGGTTCGCCGTTACACCGCGGCGGCCAAGTTCCTTGGCCAACGAACGGATGAATCCTTCCAGCCCGCGCGCTACGGCAGCCGCCACGGGATCTGCTGTTGCAGCAAGCGGGGGCGCGATGAGAAGAACGCGACCATTGCGCGCGATGCGACTTATATGCTGATGGAAAGCCGAATATACGGCACGCAGGTCGGCGACTTTCCTGCAGCCGGTGGCGTCCATCACAAAAATATCGATAGAGTCCGTTGCCTCCCTGGCGCCAGCGACCTGAAGTACCGAGGAAAGGGGAACGGACGCGTAACAGCCCTCCGTAGTCGCAAGCATGAATGACTTTGACTCGAAGGGATGGGCTACATAGGGGGCCGCAGAACGCTGCAACTCGGTCGGGTTCGGCAGGCCGATGGCGCGCACAATCGGCCCGACAACGGGCCAGCGATTAATCTTGATCAGGGTATCGGACATCTATAGTTTTTTGGGCAAGTTGGCATTCCGGGGTGAAACTATACTACCGATCAGTTAATCCAAGTAAATGCAAGATCCAGCGCTGTCAGATTCATCATAAAAGTCAATCAGACGCGGCATTTGGCGCGGTCAAGTGATAATGCTGCCTCGAATAATGTTTCACTCGGCAATAAGTAGAGATTTATGATTAAACTGACAACGACGACTCCTGTGGCGCGAATTCTGCTGGCGGCATTAACTGCATTGGCGGCAGGGTGCGGTGGAGGTGGTTCCGAAGCATCGAAAACGCCTGAACAATCACTGCCTACTACGCCCACGACTCCCACGACCCCCACGACGCCGACTACACCTACAACGCCTACAACGCCCACGACGCCGACCACACCATCAACGGGCGGAATGGCGGCGATCAACACAAACAGCAGGGCGGAAGTGGCCGCCTTTTACAACGGCACGATGTTGCCCGCATTTTCGGTTCCGATGCAATGGACAGGCTCCACTCAAGGCTGTGTGGCCGGCACCACCTCCGCTGAATACAAGGCAGCCGTCGTCAATACCGTGAACAGTTTCCGGGTACTGGCCGGCTTACCAGGGAATATTTCCCTGAATCTCACGCACTCCGCCATGGCGCAGCAAGCTGCGCTGATGATGGACGCAAATTCCCAGTTAAGCCACTCGCCGCCAACTTCGTGGACTTGCTACTCGGCTGATGGCGCAACTGCAGCGGGCAGTTCGAACTTAGCCCTTGGCAACGCCGGACCGAATGCGGTACGCGCATACATCGCCGATTCCGGCACCACCAGCCTGGGGCACCGCCGCTGGGTGCTCTATTCGCGCCTGGGCGAAGTTGGTACCGGCGACACAACCCGGGCCAATGTTTTGTGGGTGTTTGGCGGAACCGTGGCGGCGCCGGCGAGCGTAGCGGAAACAGGAGTAGCCTGGCCGGCACGCGGCTATGTCCCATGGACTTCCAAAGTGGCGGACCCGAGCCATCCATGGAGTTTCTCCTTGCCAGGCGCAGACTTCAGTGGCGCAAGCGTGGCAATGAGCAATGACCAGGGCAAAGTGCTCTCCGTTGGCAGTGTCGGTCAATTGCCGAACGGTTATGGCGACAACACCATGAGTTGGAAATTGACTGCCGATGCCAGCGAGTGGTCGCGCTCGCCGGCTGACACCAAGTTCAATGTGCAGATCAGCAATGTGAAAGTTGGCGACCAAGTCAAGTCCTTCCAATATAGCGTTACCTTCTTTGTCCCTTAAAGGGAAGGGCAGCGCGAGCGTATTTTAGGTGCTGGCAGTTCCCAAAGTTAGGTACCAGCACGGATCCCCGGAACCAGCGGCATCCGTAAAGTTCAGGACATCCCACCAGACAGTACCGGTGGGGCGTCTTGAATCAATTACGGAGATACATCATGGGAATGGGCATTGAATGGGTCATGAAGTACAACGGGCGTGCGGCAGACGTCTCGAATACGAGAGCCGCTGCCGAAGGCTTCTACAACACGCTCCACGCAGTTCGTCAGTTCGCCTGGGGCGACAACCTGGCGTGGGACAGGGATTTTGAGCAGCAGGGCGCTGGCAGCCCGATGTCCGGCGGCGATAGCGCTTGGGCCGACAACGTCGACATCGCATTTTTCGCCGGGCACGGCAATCCGCAGGGACCGATCTTCGGCACCACCATCGACAGCGGCCAGGCCACGCCGGGTGAAGTGCGCCTGGGCGATATCGACCTTGAGTGGATCGCGTTCCATGCCTGTCAGGTCTTGCAGCGCGAAGGCGTGTTTGACCGTTGGGGACCTTCGTTCACCGGCCTGCACTACATGCTGGGATTCGACACCGTGTGCCACGATGAAACCAATCGCGGGCGCTATTTCGCCGACCACCTGAACAACGGCTGGCGCGTACGCGACGCCTGGATCGCCGCCGCCCAGGAGACCGAAGGCTCCGACTGCCGCTGGGCCTACCTGCGCGCTGATGCCGCTGGCACCAATACTTACGAGGACCACTGGCATGGCAAGGGCTTCGTTTCGCCCGATCCCGCTGTTCCAACCATCCATTACTATCTGCGCGGCGCTTGCTAGGAGATTCTCATGAACTACGAATTGTTTACTTTTCCTAAAATGCCGGCGCAACAATCGGTTTGCCTGATGCGGCCGCGCCGTATCGACGGCGCTGCGATGGACCTCGCCAGCAAATGCGCCGAACGGTTCGGCGTCAAAGCCCGCCCACAGGATATGGGCGCGCGAATGATCGCACGCGACGAGCAGTCTTCGCTGGAATATTTTGTGGCCACGGGCTCGGTGCGTTACAGCGCACGCCCAGGCCAGAAAAGCGAAGCGGAATATCAACCCAGGCTGCCGGACGAAAAAGAAGCCGTTGATCTCGCCATGAGAAAACTGCGGGAAATGGACCTGATGCACACGTCCGCGGCCGTGCATTCGGTCACCGACCTGGAATATTGCTTCCGCAAGGCCGGCGACAAGGAAGACACCGTGTTTCCGATTGCCCGCCAGGTGAACATGCGTTTCAAGGAAGCCGGGCTGCCATTCTTTGGACCAGGCGCCAAGATCCAGGTGTCGGTCGGCGAGGGCGGTAGCGTCGACGAAATGCTGCGCTTCTGGCGCGAAGTCGACGTCGCTGGCGAAGCGACGACCATTTCGCCCGACCACCTGATGGACATCCTGATGCGCGATGAAAGCTTTGCACAGCTGCGGGCCGGCGAGGCATCGGTCCAGTTCCACGACTGCCAGATCGGCTTCTACGCATTGCCGCCGCGCGAAGTGCAGGACATGTTCGTCCCGGTGTTCGCCCTGTCCGGAACCGTATCGACACCAGCATTGCCGCGCTACGATTTCATGCGCTATGTGCCGGCGGTTTCCATGGCGGCGAAGAACAGGGATGGGATGACGGTTTTGCGCTCGAGGGCTGCATATTGATCATCTGACGGCCCGCATGGCCCCGGAACGGCTCGCTCAAAGCGGGCCGTATATATCCACCTTGCGTGGTAGATGTCTTTGGTTTATCCTCCCGATGTCGAAAATGGTGGACCGGTTTGGTAAGCCCCGGTCAGCTCAAATCTTCACCCGAGCTAGAATCCAGCCCAAAAGGGCCGTGGACCACGACGAGAGGCGGACGTACGTCGCCTTCTCGTTGGGTATAGGCGGCTCATCAAGATATTTCCGCGCTCCGAGAAGCTTCGTTTCGTCCTTCGCCGTGCGCCGGCATCTTTCAAGGACGAATCATGTCAAAAAATCCTGGTTTTGAGCGTACCTCCGTTGTAATTGTTGGCGGCAGTCTGGTCGGGCTGTCTGCAGCACTGTTTCTCTCTTGGCGAGGCATCAAGCCTGTTGTGATCGAAAAGCATACAGGCAGTTCACCACATCCTCGGGCAATGGGCTTTACCGAACGCACGCTCGAGTTTTATCGCGCCGTCGGCATCGCCGACCAGATTCCCCAAGTTTCAGCAGGGAGCCGTTTGCGGCGTGTACGCGTGACAAGCCTGACTGGTGACTGGTACGGCGAATCGGATTGGACTCCGGGACAGGAAGCTCAGCACACCGTCATGGCTTCGCCAGTCACAGGTGCGGCCATCGCCCAGGACAAGCTTGAACCAATCCTGCGCATGGAGGCAGCAGCACGCGGAGCCGACTTGCGCCTGGGTGTAGAAGTACTCAGCTTCGAACAACGTGCCGATGGAGTTTGCGTCGACGTGCGTGAACGTGCCAGCGGTAAGGTCTACCACCTCTTGGCTGATTACGTCATCGCAGCCGATGGCGCTGATAGCAGCATCCGCGAGGCGCTCGGTATCCAGCGGCACGGCGTTGGGCACTTGCGTACGCTGCGGAGCATCCTTTTCCATTGCCCGGCAGCGGACGCCATTCTTGCAAAAGGCGTACAGCAATTCAATATCGAACAGCCCGAATTCAGTGGATTCCTGACATCCTATGGCGACGGACGCTGGGTATTGATGTTCGATGATCGCCAAGAGTACATCGAAGCCGCTCCCAGGGATTTGGTCAGGAAGGCTTTGGGCGACAGTTCGGACTTCGAAATTCTTACCACCGGCCGATGGGAAATGGCAGGGCGCATTGCCGAGCGGTATAGCGATGGGAGGCTGTTCCTGGCCGGCGACTCGGCGCACCAGCTACCGCCAACCCGCGGCGGCTTTGGCGCGAACACCGGCATCGACGATGCGTGGAACCTTGCATGGAAACTCGAATGGGTACTAAAAGGGGTTTCGGCTCCGCACTTACTGGACAGCTACAACGAAGAACGACAACCGATCGGCTGGCTACGACACCAGCAAACCTTCGCACGCCCCGACTATGCCCCATGGGTTGGCCACGCGCTGGAGGGGGAAGTCCTGTATGGAAATGAGGCGTTGGAGCTCGGACAGTTGCACCTGTCATCTGCTGTGGTTGCCACGGGACGGAGTCTCCCGCCGGCAGCGAGTCCGGAAGAATGGGCAGGCGAGCCGGGGACACGCGTCCCTCATCTATGGGTGCTGAAGGGAGGACAGCGCGTGTCGACGCTAGATCTGATTGCGCATGACCTGGTGTTGATTACCGAGGACTCTCGTTGGATAGAGATCGGGAACGAAGTCGCAACACGGCTGTCGGTGCCGTTCAATGCGATCCAGGTGAATGTGAATGTAGAATTTCCGCCCGATGCGCAATTCAGCCGTCGATTCGGTGTGGGAAACGAGGGCGCAGTTCTAATCAGGCCGGATGGCATCATCGCTTGGAAGTGCGCGAATTTCCCTTCAGACGCAGCGTCGGAAATTGGGAGAGCGATAAGGACGTGCACTTCGTGTTGAGTCCAAGCTGAATTGGCACTAGAACGAAACCACCTGCGGACGAAGAAACACGATGGCTCCAAATTGGCTGATGTGGGACGATCGCGAGCAGGTGGTCTCAAAACACGCCGTGGTGTCGGTCATACTGTGATTATGACATTTGACATAATATAGATTATGCGAAGTGCGGCCCAAAAGTGAACGGAATGAACGTTGTAACAATGTAAGGTTTCTTGCCTCTTTTCCACGGATTAAACGTAACAAGGCCGGGATACGATTATCCCGGCCTTTTTCATTCTGGAGTTGTTGAATGCGGTTCCCGAATTTGCGATACGGCAGCCCAACGGAGTTTGAGTACTACGCCACCGGTATCGAATTGAAGCGATTGGCGCGCATCCTGCGCCGCAGTGAACGCACCGTCACAGACTGGCTCACAGGCGCCCGCCCGGTGCCCTGGTGGGTTCCTGAACTAATGCGCTTGCGCCGCATGGAGGCTGTCGAGCGCCACCGGCAAATGGGCATGGGCGAACTTCTGCCGCGCCTTGGGATCGTCGGCGCCGACATCATCGAGTTCCCGGCGCCCAAAACGAAAAAGCCGCAGACCAGCGGCCCGCGGCTTGACGATTTCGACCAGGCGCCCGAGCTGGTCATTTCTTGCGTTTCTTGAACTGGCCTTTGCTGTTACGCGGTGGCGTGCGGCGTTTGGTCATGGCGTTCTCCTATCGGGTGAAAATCCGGGTTTCAAGCCGGTCGATTTGTACCTGCTGGCGGTTCAGGTCGGCACGAAGCCACTGAATCTGCGTGCTCACGACGCCATACGTCATGGCGGCGTTGAGCACCAGCGTTGCAACCGGTATCAGCAACTTTTCGTGCCAGTCCCGCATTACTTCGCCGCCTCAGGCGCCGAGCCCTTGTCAGGCACGATTGCGGCCACGGCCCCGGCCAGCACGGTCAGGCCGTCCAGCACGGCGGCGTGTTGCGGCATGACTGCCTTGAAGCCCTGCAGGATGCCTGCCAAGCCCGCCCAGGTGGATGCTTCGGTAATACGCTGCTTCATGGTTTTCCTTTCGATTTACCAGATGGTTTGGCCGCCGCCGTCTTTGACGGTGACCGAGTTAGCAGACACAAAGGCCTGTAATTTTGGGAACCTGCTCAGGATGAATGCAGCCCCAAGCACGCCCACCAGAACGATGATGATTTCGCGCCCCATTTCGGGCGGCGTAGGAACGAAGTTAGGAAGTTTCATAGTCAGTGCGTAACGTCAAAGAGCCAATTGCCGAGCGTCCAATCCTTGTCGCCGGAGAGCGCTCCGCCGATTCCATTGACGCCGCTATAAATCAGGTTTTGGTCGCTGGCCGGGTTCACACGAGGCGCGACGCTGACGGCGGCATTTGTTATGCCGTCCCAAGCGTAGCCCATGAACGTTCCCGCCGTGCAGTACTGCGATGCCGCCCACGTATCGCCAGCGGCCCGCGCCTCGGCGCACTTTGATTCGTCGGTGCGTGGAACGCCCAAGATATCGCCCACGCCGAAACCGACTCCGGACACTACGCCGTTTGCCAAGTCGACCGCCGCCCCTCCGATTGCCGCCCCAATACCGGCGACGCCCTTTTTACTTGCCATGACGACGATAGCGGCCACCGCCAGTACGGCGGCGCCTACGATCATGGTTTGTCTATCGATTCCAGCCATGAGAAGCCCGAGCCTTCCGGAAAGAGTTGATCAAGGTAGCTCGGCATGCTGCCGAGCGTGTATTGGTCGTACATGCTGTAGACCGGCTTGCCGTCGCTCGTAACGTCCTGGCCGACGGCATTTTTCACCGTGAAGGTAGGCAAGTTGGCGCTGTTGCTTCGCGTGCTTTTGCGCCGCAGGTACATCACGGCGCCTACGCCGACAACGGCAAGCAGCAGAATGGCTTTGTTACTCATGCTAAGGCGCCCCCTGCGTTCTGGTAGTTATTGGCGAAGGCTGCAAACCTCACTTCTGCTTGGCCGTAGCCAGCACCTGGCAGCGATGCCCACACCCGGCGCACCTTGGCGACTGCGTCAGCGATGCGGCCCGCTTGAATGTCGGCCAGCGCGCCTTTTTCACGGATTAGCTCGATTGCTGCAGCGTCCTGGCTGGCTGGCGAAAAGTCGTTCAGGCCTAACTTGCTGGCCACGCGCACCCACGTTGGCTTGGTAATCTGGTAGGCGCCCGCCGCTGTGGAAACACAACCCGGCCCGAAGCCCGCCGCACGGCACATGCCATCGCTCAATGGCGTACCGCGCCAGCCTAACAGGGCCGGATGATCCGCAAAGCTTGCGAACTGGCGCCCGCCCATCAGGGTCGTGTAGCCGTTCTCCCCACTCGTGCCCTCCCCGACCCTCAAGGCCCGTAGGAAAGCGCTCAAATTTGGATTGCTCATATCGTCACTTTCAAACATCGACGCCGCCTGATTGGCGTAGTCCTCAAGGTCTGGTGCTTGGTCGCTCTCGCCGGTTTCGCTATCGGTTTGCGGTCCAAGGTAGTACGCTGCCGCAGCCACCAACGCCACCACCACCACGGCAGTTAGCGTGGTGTCGTTCATGCCGACACATCTTCTTCGAAGAATTCGAACCACGTTTGCAGACTGCTGCTTGCAGTTTGGTTTTCACAGTAGAAGCTGAAACCGGGTGGAATAATAATTGGCTCCTTCGGCGCAATGACGATAGTTTGATTAGCCGGCACGTTCGTCGTAGACAAAACAGAAGCGATACCACCTGCTACGCCACGGTACACAGCACCAACCAATGCCGACGACAGCGCCCCGCCAGCCTTTTTCGAGATGCTGCCATTTGGTCCAGCGGTCAACCTCACGTTATGCCACCCGGCATAGATGTTTGACGCTGCCGCACTCGACAACGACCACTGCTCAACGATGACGTTCTTTCCTGATCCAAGCGGATTCCATAGTTCATTGAATGCAAACTGACCGGCCGAAATGCCAGCACTAATCGCGCACATGTACGCCCGCCCTGCCAACGAACGCGCTTTGCCACCGTCCACCACTTCCACTGATCCTGTGATGCGGTTATCTGTGAACTCGCCCTCTCCCATCAGCACTTGGCCTGTGATGGTCGCTTCGCCTTTCAGGTTCTTGATGATCCAGCGAGTAATGCCCTGCACCACCAGCGCTTGCGGCATCTTGTAGGCTTGGCCGGGTTTGAGGTAGACCGTTTCACCGCCTGAAATTGGACGGAGTTCGATTGTGGTATCCATCCCGCCCGCGCTGCCGTTCAGGTAGTAAATGTAGGATGCTTGAACATCAATTTGACGGCTGGCCCCGGCAGCAATCGTGATATCGAATACTTGCATTATTTCCCCTTGTTCATGCTGAATACGGCCAGCGCGGCAGCAGCCGAAATGCCCAGGATGATTACAGTCTTGTTGTCCACGCCACCCGGCGTGGTGTTACGGCCAGAATCGAAAGCTTGTGCCATGCCGTCTTGGAATCGCGATGCCATGGTTGTTGCGTTGTCCTGCGTGCGCCTTGTCAGTTCCTCCGACGCCTGTAGCAATTTGTCGAAACCTGCCGCATTGGTGTTGTTCACACTGGTCGCAAAATCGAAGGCCTGTCCGGTCACTTTGCTGTCCACCGACTTGATATTGGTCGTGGTGTTCGTCGTGTTATTGGTCGTGGTGTTCGTCGTGTTGCCGCTGTTCGCAGCAAAGAACGAATGGTCATCCGCTTGCGACGAGAACGACAGCGCCGAATTTTGCGCAACGATTCCCGAATCGTTGACAATCCGGTTGTCCTGATTGACGGTTGACGAGGTCTGATTCGCTTGAGAAGTGCTACCCGATCTGCCGCCCATGATGAAGCCTCTTTTCCAAAATAATTTCGCTTGTCGCGTAGCCCTGGCGTGCCAGCTTGCGCACCAGCCCATGCCGTTCCGTATGCATACGGATCACGTCCATGCCGTAGAACATCTTTTCAATCTGTGGCAAGCACAGGGCCGTGAGGTCTACTCCATCGAGCGCGCCGCCCGCCGACACCACCACGCCCACCGTGCGCGCCGCTTCGCGGTCCACGCGCAGCAGGAAAGCCGCCACCTGCTTGCCCTGCTCATCCAGCACGGCAAACAACTGCGCTCCGGCTTCGGTCTGTCGCTTCATATCGGCAATGCTTGCCGTAGCCAGCCCTAGCCCGATCAAGTGTTCCGTGCGCGGCGTCCAGGCCGCATGCTCGATGGTCAGCTTCATTTCTTCTTGAGCTTTTTCACCACGGCCAGCAGCAGCAAGCCCCCCACCACGTAAGGCAGCAGGTTGCCGAGCCCTTGCACCACCTGTCCCGCCGCTTGCGCCGGGGACGCTGGTAGCCCGCTCGATTGCGATTGCGTCTTGTCGTAGTCGGACGTAATGCCCGATCCAGAGCCGAACGTTACGTTCCACCCCGACGAATCGAACAAACCGCCGCCCAGGCTGCCGCCGCCCGCGCTACTTGGTCCAGCAGGAACAGGTTTGGCGATGTTGCCTACTGTGCCAAGTGCCGCACTGCCTAGCGCAGTCCATGGGTCAGTTGGAGTCGCCGCCATTTAGTCCGCCACCAACAGGACCACGGCCAGCACGGCGCCGATCAGCAGCCACGATTGCGGAATCTGCTCGCGCGGCAGCGCGTTCTGGCCGTAGGGATTTGGCTGCCCCTCGAGATAGGGCTGACCGTATGCCCCGTAGCCAAGCAGTTTCAGCTTTTCGAGGTCAACCGGCGCCTTGTAGTCGTATTCCAGCCGTGCGTCGAGAAACTTGCCCGCCGACTGCTGGATAAAATCGCCCCAATCCATGTTTTTACCCTTTCATGTTGTTACGCAAAAAGGCCCGCCCTGTCTGGCGCGGGCCTCCGCAGGCGCAACGTGTTACAGGTTGCCCAGGGGGTCCAGATATTCCACCAGCACGTTGCCGGAGTCGGCGCCGGAGAAATCGAACAGCCATTCCAGGGAGCGCGCATCGCGGGTGTCGAGCGCCTTTTTAATGTCTCCATCGATCACGAAATCGATGGTGTACATGTTCGCTTGCGGCACACGGCCATGGCGGGTTTGCATGAACTGGTTTTCAGCGGCGATGGATTCATGGATGACCAGGCCGTCTTGCTTAACCGTCGCGCCGGTCATCAAGCCGCCATTGCTGATCACATGCAAGCGCTTGATGATTGCGCCATTCTGCGGGCCGAAAGGCACGGTCACCGGCAGCTTGCCGCCGTTGGCGATGTTGTACGGGTAGCGCAGCAGCTTGGAAATCAGGCCCGCGAAAGGCAGCGCTTCGCCATTCTTTGATTTCTGGCTGGCCGATTCAACCACGATGGGGGTCAGCGTTGGCGTGGTGGCACCGGCAATCGTGACTTCGGTCGTCACGTTGGCGATGCCCGCCGAGGTATCGAAGGTGCCTACCTGGCGGTCGAGTTCATTGTTCAGCGAGTAGTCCGCGAAGTATACGTCGAGGAAGTTCGCGCTCGTGACGCCTGTGCCGCGATAGGCGTTCACCTTGTCGATTTCGGTGCCGGAGCCTTCCACGATGGTCTTGCCGTTCGCCTTCATGCGCAGCAAGGTAATCATGGCCTTGGTCAGCGCGCCGCCGCCAAGCTTCAGTTGGAAGTTTTCCAGCGAACGACCTGGCGTGTAGCTGTTCGTTGCCGTGCCAGTGGCGATAACGTTCGAATACGGCAGGCCGTAACGGGTCAGTTTACCGACGCTCATGGTTTGTATCCTTTGTTCTTCTTGGTTCTTCTTGTTGATGGTTACAGTACGTCTTTGACGTACGGCAGGCGCTTGGCAACGATTACCGCGCCCACTGCGACGGCGGCAGCTTTGATGACGGCGGGGCCGAACTTGTAGCCCGCGAACAGCACCGCTCCTGCGAGGCCGTATTTCATGATGTCAGCTTGAGACATGAGGTTTTTCCCTTGTGTTGGTGTTTGCGAACAGGCGCACATTGCTGCCCTTCCGATCCCTTAAAACAAGGCTCCACTCTATGGACGAAAAAAAACCGGCGCAAAGCCGGTTACCCTTACCGTTACAGGGATTTAGCGTTTGAACTGTAGTTTTTTTCGCTCTTTTTCTTTCGTCACCGGGTCGAAAGTGATGTACTCAAAGGCTTTAAGCGTAACAAGTTCATCCATCGGCAGCATGGTCTTACGGGCAATGTAGTTCACATCCTCGCCACGGCTGGCGAAAACGAGATATTGTGACGCGTTGCCCATTGCCGTTTTATCGGCTTCCGCCCAACGCTGACTAATGGCGTAGATGTTGATCCCGCGTTTCAGGCCGCGCCTGACGATGATGCCCCAGTTGCCCGGCGCCTTGCTTGGCGTGGTTACGTCAGCCAGTTCTTCCGCAACGAAATCTATTGGGCCGCGATAACGCCCGGCAAACATCGCGCAGCCGCAGCAGAAATCGAACTCCGGTTTCAGTTCGCCGCCCGCCACGTAGGCCACGCGCATATGCCCTGGCGTCTGTATCGCGTCTAGCAACTGTTTTCGGGTTGACACCTTGCGCCAGCCCGGCAACTCGCACCACTGCGCCTCCGGGTCCCAAGCGATGGCCCGGCGACTGGCGCGCAGCATCTTGGCTACCAACGTGGACTTTCCGCACCGCGAAGCCCCGGACACGACCAACAAGCGCCCATCAGTCGTTTTCATTGCACCGCCGCCCCAAAGGTCACAGTATCGCTGCCCGGCATGCGTAGTGCGCCGGGCGGCGCCTTCGCCGGATCATCGGCAAGAATCACCTCGCCGCGCTTGATGGCTTCGGCACGTTTTCGCTCACGGACGGCCTGAATATCGTTATTCGCGGCCACATAGGTTGCGTACGCCATCGGCCCGACCACGACCAGGCACATGATTTCTTCGCCCCACTGCCCGCCCACGCCGTTTTGCAGCCATCCATGCTTTTCGCAGACCGGCGCCACGGCCGCGCCGATGGCTTCGCACGCTTCTTCGGTATAAATCGCTGCCACGGATGGCAGGATTGGCGCGACAACCTTAGACAGCATGAGCAACATGCCTGCCAATTCTTGCGACAGGGGCGGCGCAATGGGGCCGTCCTGCCCTTCCGGCACATCCCCCGGCTCCCCGGCAGGGTCAGCCGCCGCCGCGCGCTCCAAGGCCCGCAAATCGGCCGCTTCTTCGCCGCCGTCCTGACTGCCATTCTCAATCTGTTCTTCGTTCATCACGCCACCACTCCTTTTGTCGCGCCCAGGATCGTCAGCGCGTCAGCGAACGACGCACGGCGCTTTACCGGAACAGGTTCTGGAACTGGTTCCGTTACTGGCTTTTCCGGCGTCTTTTCTTGCGCTTTCGGCTCTGTAACGGTAACGGTTTCCGTTACAGGTGCCGCGCCTGACTTTGCCGCCCATGGATAGCGGCGGCAGAACTTGCGAACGCGCCCAGGCTTGCCGCCTACGCGCAACTGCCCCGCGCACTCCTCGCAATACCCGAACGGTTCTTCATTTTTGTCGTGTTTGACTTCCATCGCGCCCAACTCGCCGCAATGGGGGCAGTCGATATGCCCCAAAACTTCTTTTGCCATCTTTGCCCCCAAAGTTCATGGGCGGGTTTGCCCCGCCTCGTGGTTTGTTACGCTACGCGCGCTTCGACCAGTTCCGCTACGGTCGCTTCCAGCGCTTCGATTTTCTGCGCCATCGCAATGAGCATTTCCATCGGATGATTGCGCGCCATTTCTTCGATATGTTCCTGGGTCCAGTCCATCTTATTTCTCCTTGAGTTGATTGATTTCCGCCCGCAGGCGGTCGATTTCGTCTGCCATGTCCTGCAGAACTCCCGTGAGGCCCGCTGGCAAGTACGCCCGCGCTATTGCGCCGATACGACCGATAGCGGCCTTCATCCTTTCGCCCATACTTTGTTACTCCTTTAGGTAGTGTTTCCGGCATTCCGCCGAGTCGAAATAGCTGAAATCGAAGTTCGCGAAGTACTCTGCATCATCGTGCGGCGGATATTCGGACTGCCAGATAGCCGACGCCTCCCACTTCGGCGCCTCGCTGGCCGGATCGACCGTACAGTTATTGACACGAGTCCAAGGAAAACCCTTCGGCGCCGCCGACACTGAACGCTTCCACTCATAGCGGGTGGAGGCGTACATCACGTGAGGGTTCATGTTGCAGCAGATCCCTTTCGGCACCCACCGCGCCGACAGGCCGTATTTGCCCTGACGCATTTCGAACTTCTGCACAACGCCAATCAGATAGTTCCGGCCCATGTTCACGCCGCCTTGGGCGCGGATATAGTCGCCGTAGCTGGCGGCGTGCTCAGTGATGACCTCTCCGGTCTCCGCATCGGTATAGCGCTCGCGCTGGCACGCCGCCCATGCGGCGCGCACGTGCTCCGGCGCGTCCTGTACCTGTTCAGCGGCCACCCGGCGCAGTTCGCGCCAAACGGTTACCGGTGGCTGTCCGATCGGCTGGAATTGGCGGATGCCCCACGTTGACGCCCAGGCTTCTACGCGCTGGGCAGGCTTGACGATCTCGTCACCAACCAAATCAGCGGCCACGACCTGGCCGTCCCGGTCCAGCGTGGCGCCGACGTGCTCGCCGTCGATGTTCTTACCCACGTACTTAGCGATGTAGCCCGCCGCCGTCCCTTTGGAGGCCTCGATGCGGACAATCTTGACCCGGTTGCGCTTGGCGCCGGGCTCGTCCCCATCTTCCGCAAGCGCGTAGGCGGTCATGGTGTCCGACAGCGCCTTGAGTTGGGTAGCTGGGACGAACAGCAGCAGATGCCAGTGTGGGCAACCGTCGTGGTGCGGTTCAGCGATACGGAAGCCATAAGGGCGGATGCCCTGGCGGCACAAGGAAGCACGGATGCACTTCCACACACCCATCAAGTACTGTTGCGCCTCGCGGGCATTGGCGCCGTTGAAATTCGGGTTGACCGTGCCGGACTTCGCCAAGACCGCGTGGAACTTCGAAGGGCAAGTAAGCGTAACAAACGCCCCTACGTCTCCAAGGTCATTGGCGATTTCTTCGCAACCCTTCATACGCAGCATCAGTTCGCCACGGCGGATGGCCTTATTGGATACGCTCTTGGCCGCAAGGTCGGCCAGCGTAGCCTCGTAGCCGTCCTCATTGGACATGGTCACGTTTGCCAGCATGCGGGCGTTGCGCGCCTTGGACGCGGTATGGCGGGCAACCGTTTCATTGCTCGCGTAGGCGCCAGCGCGAAGGGATACGAAGCCCAGGCGCACAGCGGCGTGTTCGAAGGCGCGGCCATGCACGGTGCGCAGGTTGCGGCGCCACCATGCCGGGTCCACGCAACGGCGAATGAACTGAACGTCATCCTCAATCTGTGGCGGGGTCAATCCCCGGTTGATGACCATCCACGCCAACCGAGCGCGCAAGGCCTTCGGGTCGGTAATCTCCGGAACCGAAATGTCCAGCACGCGGCCGTCTGGTTGCATCGAACGTGCGGTCTTTGCCAGCCCAGCGCTGGCGCATTCGACGGCGCTACGCTCAGCGAGGATGGTCAATTGTGCGTCTGTAGCGTCGATTGGCAACGGTGCATTTGTTACGGTATCGAGCAATGCCGCGAGTTGCGTGTAGCGGCCCGGCATCTCGCCCAGCGTTTGGCCGGCGCGCGCCGCCGACAGTTCGCGGTAAGCGCGGGCACCCCACCGTGGGGGCAATCCTTTGATCGTGCGGTGGCCGCGTTCCTGCTGGATAACCGGCATCAGTGCACCGCCCTGGCGCCGGTCTGCACCTGCGACACGCAGAAGCGAATGCCGATCAGGTCCATTTCAAGGTTTGCCACCACGCACGCGAGCTTGTGAAGTTCCGCGCTGGTGAAGGCGCTCAGGTCATCCTGGGCGCGTTCGTGCGGAATGCCCGCCAGCGACAGGACCAGCACGCGGGTAGGCATCGCGGTCATTGGCCACAGCGCCACGCGGCGCAGCAGTTCCCGCTGTTCGGCTGGAGACATCGCGGCCATTAACGTTTCCTCAGGAGCTGGGACTTGATCAGGGCGGCGATGGTTTCCGATTTCGGCTTGCCGGTGCGTTTCAGATAGGCGCCCAGTTCGGTGCACAGGTCGCGGGGAAGCTGGATTGTCACCGCTTGCATGTTGTGGCGGTCACGGTAAGCGGCCTGTTTGTCAGCGCGGGTTGCATACACCTTGTCGGCGCGTGGCGCCTTGATGCCAGGGAGAGTTTGCTGGTCCATGTTCATCCTTTCAGGGCGGCGATATCGAGCGCGGCGCCGAGCAGTACCAGCACCGCCATGACAACGAAGAACGCGATAGCGAGGCCTCGCGCTTCGGCTTTATCTTTGACCTGGCTCACGCTGGTACACTCCCCTCTTTTTGCTTGGAGCGAAGATGAGCAGCGAATTTGACCAGGTCTTGGAGGACGTACAGTTCACGGCGGAAGGCGTGGCCCAAATCATTGGCGCGCATCTGCCTTACGAAAAGAGGGATGCCGTGACGGCGGAGCTTGTTGAGTACGTCCGGAGCCTGCACCGCACTGGCGGCAGCCAGATCGAATGCATGATCGTTCTCGGAGCGCTTCACGGAATGGGATTTGAGGACTTCGATAAGCTGTGAACGTTGCATTTCAGCCCCCGATAACGCCGCAGGCTTGCAGGATCGGACCAGCCATGATGAGGGCGGCCCAGGCGAAGGAAAAAGCGATGAAACTTGTTACTTGTTTGCCAAGTTTGTAAGCATTCGTTACCGACATTACCGCCCTCCTCAGGACTTTGTTACTCCTCAGGTCAGATGGCCGGGCGGGCCAAATCGGGCCGGAGCCCTGTATTTACCTGAGGAGAGATGAAATATTTCCCGCCCGACAGGTTGCAAATATACACAGGCACTGCTTTCTATGCAAGCAGTGGCGAGTGATTGCATTCAAGTCATTGATTGACTATGCTCTGTCTTGTTACGTTTAGCCCTGAGGAGAGCTATGAAAACCGTTGAATATTTGGACGCCGTTAAGGCGCGTCTTGAACTGCCGTCTGATTACCAGCTGGCAAAAGTCCTGGGTGTCACCACCCAATCCATTACCCAATACCGTAGCGGGCGATCCGCTTTAGGCATCGAAACGGCGATGAAGGCCGGGGAGATTCTGCGCGTTGACGGTCATAAGATCTACGCCGACGGCCAGATCGAGCGCGCCAAGAATTCGGCGCAAAGTGATTTTTGGAGAGAAATCTCGGAAAAATTTTCCGCGTCTTTTAAAGCCCTCCTACCGGGTTGCGGCCCGCGCCAGCACTACGTCTGAGCGTTCCGGTAGGTAGTAAGGGTCGCACTTCGAAGAATATAGATTATGCGAAGTTATGCATTATCCCCAGAAGGCCTTCAAGCCACCGACCAGGACATCAAAAACCGTTTTGCAACGCGCACTATGCCGTAGATCCGAATGCATGGTCACCCAAGTCGTCATCGTCATGTGCATTTCTTTTTCAAGGACGCGCACCAGGTTCAGGTCGCGTGCTGCGAGGCCAACCTGGTAGCCGCCGATACCTGCGCCGGCACGGACCAACGCCATCTGCGCCAGATTGCTGTCGCACCGGTAAGCGAAACCTTCTCGCTTCCATCCGCCCAACTTGGCGCCGGCCGCTCTTAAGAACGGCGTCTCCAGATCGAATCCGACCAGGCTATGGCCCGCCAGGTCGGCCAGCTTTTTCGGCTCGCCTCGCGCTGCCAGATAGTCTTTGTGTGCATAGAATCCGAGCGCGACTTCTCCAACGCGCTGGGCCAGCAAAAGATCCTGTTGCGGCTGTGTCATTCGCACGGCCATGTCTACCTCTCTGCCAAGCAAATCCTGTACTGCGTCGCTCAAAACTAGCTCGATGACCAGTTCCGGGTATTTAGCCCGGAGCGGCGCAAGGATCGGCGGCAGGACTTCCACGCCTACGACTTCGCTTGCTGAAATCCGGACGGCGCCCCGAACACGGTTGTGGCCATGGGCGCTGCGTTCAATCGATGCCGCGGCATGCTGCATTTCTTCGAGCTGGGACCGCAGGTCCAAGGCAGCATCCGTGGGCTGAAGTCCGGTCTGCGAGCGAGTAAACAGGGCCAGTCCAAGGCTGGATTCAAGCTCGGATATGTGGCGTCCGACGGTCGGCTGGGTCAAGCCGAGACTTCGCGCGGCTCCTGACAGCGATTGTGCGTTCAGAACGCTTAAAAAGGTCCGGTACAGGTCCCAGGGAATCGACGTAGGCATACAAATATGTATAGCGGATGTATGTGTTTAGGGAATTTTCGTTTGACCCAAGTTTGGCGATAATTTGCCTCATAGTCAACTTTACGGAGTCAAAGATGGATGCGAAAACGGTATTGGTCCTCGGTGCGAGTGGCGGGATCGGTGGAGAAATGCTTCGTCAGCTGGTGACACAAGGCTGGAACGTCCGTGCGATGAAACGCGGCCTTGGCGTGGCCAGACGCATCGCTGAAGGTGTCGAGTGGATCGAAGGCGATGCGATGAATGCACAAGATGTGGGCAGGGCGTCTGAAGGTTGTTCCGTGATCGTCCATGCCGTCAATCCACCGGGCTACCGTGGATGGGGACAGCAGGTTTTGCCGATGATTGACAACACCATCGCTGCGGCGGCAGCGCAAGGTTCGACCATAGTCCTGCCCGGAACGGTCTATAACTACGGCCCCGATGCTTTTCCCCTGCTCCACGAACATTCGGTGCAGCGCCCTCTTACGCGTAAAGGCAAAATCCGCGTCCAGATGGAGAAGCGCCTGCAAGAAGCCAGCGAACGTGGGAATGTGCGCGTCATCGTGGTTCGCGCTGGCGACTTTTTCGGGCCGGGCGCGCGTAATAATTGGCTTTCACAAGGCATGATCCGGCCCGGCGAAGTGCCGGCGGAAATCAGGCTGCCAAGTGCATCAGGCGTTGGCCATCAATTTGCCTATTTGCCCGATGTGGCAGCCACCATGATTGCACTGCTGGATATACGCGATCAATTGCCGCCCTTCGCGACTTACCATATGGCCGGCTATTGGGATCGGGACGGTGCCGAAATTGGCCGTGCCATCCAGCGTATCGTCGAATCGCATGGGGGCAAAAAGCCGAAACTGAAGGCGTTTCCATGGTGGCTTATCCGTCTCGCCGCGCCGTTCAACGAGACCTTGCGCGAAATGATGGAGATGCGCTATCTGTGGCAGCGTGCAGTCCGGATGGAAAACCAGCGGCTTCGGAACGTGCTTGGCACCGAACCGAATACTCCCCTGGAAACCGCCCTCGCCTGCACGCTTAACAGCCTGGGATGCCTGCCCGGGCGCGCTTAATTCGACTTGGGGGCGGCTTTGGCACGCGCTGCGTGCAGCTTCCGGTAGCTGTCGATCTTGCGCTGGTGACGGTCGAGCCCTTCCAGCTTCATGCTGGTTGGGGTCAGGCCATAGAATCGCACGCTGCCGTCGACCGAGCCGATCACCGCGTCCATCTTCTCGTCGCCAAACATGCGGCGGAAATTGACCACGTAGTCGTCCAGTTCCATTTCCTCGTCCAGCAGCACCTCGAGTACGGCGCTCAGGGCCTGGTAGAACAATCCGCGGTCCAACGTGTTGTCGTTGTACTGCAGGAAGGCGTCGACCAGTTCGCGCGCGGCCTCGTATTCGTTGAGCGCCAGGTTGATCAGCAGCCTCAGTTCGAGCACGGTGAGCTGGCCCCAGACCGTGTTCTCGTCGAATTCGATACCAATCAGGGTCGCAATGTCGCCGTATTCGTCAAGCTCGCTGTTTTCCAGGCGTTCGAGCAAAGCTTCGAGGCGCTCGTCATCGAGGCGATGCAGGTTCAGGATATCGTTACGGAACTGGAGCGCTTTGTTGGTGTTATCCCAGATCAGGTCTTCCACCGGATAGATTTCGGAGTAGCCTGGCACCAGGATGCGGCAAGCTGTGGCGCCCAGTTCGTCGTAGACCGCCATATAGGCTTCTTTGCCCAGGTCTTCGAGGATGCCGAACAGGGTTGCGGCTTCGTCGGCGTTGGAATTTTCGCCCTGGCCGGAGAAGTCCCATTCAACGAATTCGTAGTCCGATTTGGCGCTGAAGAAGCGCCAGGAGACAATACCGCTTGAATCGATGAAGTGTTCGACAAAGTTGTTTGGCTCGGTCACGGCGTTGCTGACGAAGGTAGGACGCGGCAAATCGTTCAGGCCTTCGAAACTGCGGCCTTGCAGCAGTTCCGTCAGGCTGCGTTCGAGCGCCACTTCGAAGCTCGGATGTGCACCGAACGATGCAAATACGCCGCCGGTGCGTGGATTCATCAGAGTGACGCACATCACCGGATAGGTACCGCCAAGCGATGCGTCTTTCACCAGCACCGGGAAGCCTTGTTCTTCCAGGCCCTTGATGCCGGCCAGGATGCCGGGATACTTTGCGAGCACCTCCTGCGGGACGTCGGGCAACGCCATTTCACCTTCCAGGATTTCCCGTTTAACCGCCCTTTCGAAGATCTCCGACAGGCATTGCACCTGCGCTTCGGCCAACGTATTGCCGGCACTCATGCCATTGCTGACGAAGAGGTTTTCAACCAGGTTGGTCGGGAAGTACACAACTTCACCGTCGGACTGGCGCACGAAGGGCAAGGAGCAGATGCCGCGTTCGACGTTGCCGGAGTTGGTGTCGTACAGGTGCGAGCCGCGCAGTTCGCCTTCCGGATCGTAAATCTCGCGGCTGTATTCGTCCAGGATTTCGGGCGGCAACGCGTCCTTCTTGCCTGGCTTGAACCAGCGCTCATTCGGGTAATGCACGAAGTCGGCATTGGCGATGTCTTCGCCCCAGAACTCGCCCGCGTAGAAGTGATTGCAGCTGATACGTTCAATGTACTCGCCCAGCGCGGAAGCAAGCGCGCTTTCCTTGGTCGAGCCTTTGCCGTTGGTGAAGCACATTGGCGAGTGCGCGTCGCGGATATGCAGCGACCACACGTTGGGAACGATGTTGCGCCAGGATGCAATCTCGATCTTGATGCCCAGGTTCGCCAGCAAGCCTGACATATTGGCGATGGTCTGCTCCAGCGGCAGGTCTTTGCCCGGGATGAAGGTATTCTTGCCGGAAGCCGGATCAAGCGTCAGCAATGCCTGCGCATCAGCGTCCAGGTTTTCGACCTCTTCGATGATGAATTCCGGGCCGGTCTGGACTACCTTCTTTACGGTGCAGCGGTCGATCGAGCGCAAGATGCCTTCGCGATCCTTGGCCGAAATATCCGGCGGCAGTTCGACCTGGATCTTGAAAATCTGCTGGTAACGATTTTCCGGATCGACAATATTGTTCTGCGAGAGGCGGATATTTTCAGTTGGAATATTGCGAGTTGAGCAATACAACTTCACAAAATATGCGGCGCACAGGGCCGACGAAGCCAGGAAATAGTCGAATGGGCCGGGCGCCGAGCCATCTCCCTTATAGCGGATTGGCTGGTCTGCGATGACCGTGAAATCGTCGAATTTCGCCTCTAGACGAAGCTTATCGAGAAAGTTGACCTTAATTTCCATGGGAATGTTCCAGAATAGTGCTCAAAATAGCGTAGCCCGCTATTATCGGCTCTTTTCAGGCGCGCCGCAAAGGCTGTTCGCTGGCCGTCAATAGGCTCTTTTCGCCGGCGTGCTGACGGTAATGGCTGTGCCCTCGCCCGGTTTGCTGTCGATTTCCAGGGTCGCGCCGATACATGCCGCGCGTTCACGCATGCCAACCAGCCCCCAATGGCCAGGTCGATGCCCCGATGCGGCGATGTTTTCGTCGAGACCCCGGCCATTATCGGAAATTCGAACGTCGACCGATTCGCTGCCGTAGACGACATCGAGTTCAATACGGCTGGCGCCTGCATAACGCGAGGCATTGAACAGCGCTTCGCGCGCAATCGCATACAGCTCGTCCTGCACTTGCTGGCGCAATTGACGTGGAGTGCCGCTGACCCTTACCTCAAATGCGTGCGTGCTGCGTGCGGCCAGCCCCTTGCCGAACTGCCCCAGCGTTTGCCCGAGATCCTCTTGCGACGCCGTGGCGCGCAAGTCCAGGATCTGGTCGCGCCCTTCCACCAGCAGCTTTTCGGCGAAATCCAGCGTCTGGTTCAAGCAGTTTCGTTCCTGCGAACCTTCCTTCAGGTGCCGGCTATGGGCATCGAAAGAAATCAGCAAGGATTGCACGCTTTGCAGCAAAGTATCGTGCAAGGCGCGGGCGATGCGCGAACGTTCCGCCAGGCGTTCGAGCATGCGTTCCTGCGTCAGCTTGGTCAGGTAATGCACCCGCATCGCATAGATGGCATACAAAATAAGCACAGTGACGATGATCCGCAGCGCCTTGAACCAGATACTCTCGACAAATGTCGGTGGTATATCGATCTCCAGCACGGCTGCATTGTTATTCCAGAGGCCATCCTCGTTTGAGCCGGTGACTTCGAAGCGATAGTTGCCGGGGGCCATATTCGTGTAAAACGCCTGGCGTCGCCCCACGACCTCTTGCCATTCGTGGTCCATTCCGGCGAGGCGGTACCGTAGCCGCACGCGCTCGGGAAGCGCCAGGCTCAATGCGGTGAAATCGACCTGCAGATTGCGCGTGCCTTCGGGCAGTCGCAACCCGCCATGGCCGGGAATCGCGTAGCGCTGGCCATTTGCAGTCACACCGACCACTTCTACTGGTGGAGCGATGGGATTGCGCAGGATATTTTGTGGATCGATCGTTCCCGCAGAACTTGCGGTGGCATACCAGAGAATGCCGTCGCGAGACAGCTTGAGCGATGGCACAGGACGCAATTGGGGTGCGTGTCCTTTCATACCGTCGCGTGCGTCGAAGCGTTCGAAGGCGACTGGTGTGACGCCATCCCTTTCCCAAGCCGCCAGGGATGCGGCAGTGATTCGGTAGAGGCCATCCGCACCGTTCACCCACATGTCGCCGCCCGGCAAGCGCACCACGCCTGATACACCACGAAATTCTTCGTCGTGTTCGCCGCGCAGCTTTGCAAAGCGGCCATTGCGGAACAAAGCAACGCCTTTCTCTCCGCCCGCCCACATGCTGCTGCCATCGGGGTGCAAAGTCATGACCGTACCGAGTTGCAGGCCTTCGGCAGTGCCAAGGATGCGCGCCTTGCCATTGCTCACTATGGTTACCATGCTGCGCAAGTGCGCCATCCAAAGGTTTCCATCCTGGTCGCGGGACATTGAAGTGACAAGCAAATCCGGGATCCCCTGCACGCCGCCCCATTTGATCCAACTGCCATCAACGATCTTGTAGACGCCTTTGCCTGAAGAGATCGAAACCCATATTGCACCTTCCCGATCCTGCTGGATGGCGTGAATGCGCAAGGTTTTCAGCTCGTCAGGCAAGGGAATCAGGCCGATCGTGCCATCAGCGGCACGGCGTACCACGCCGTCCATGCCGCCGAGCCACAATACGCCGTCGGACCCGGTATAGCTGGCGGTCAGCTTGCCCGGCACTTCGCGCGCGACGCGCCCTTCCCTGCTGAAACTCCAGAGGTCGCCGGCATAGTCGCCTACCCACATTTCACCGGAAGGTCCGGTGACAAGGGCCGGAAACTCCAGTTGCTTATCGACGGGAACGGTGCGCAGGCGATTCGGCCGAAGCCGGTCGATCCCTTGCGAAGTGCTGAACCATAAGCTGCCTTCACGGTCCTCCAGCATTGCGCCGATCATCGGCCCGCTGATACTGTTCTGGCTTGACAGGCGCTGGCTCGCGTCGCCACGCGTAGCCGGATCCGTCCGACGCTCCACGCCATCCGGGTGCGCGAGCCACATCGTGCCGTGCCGGTCAAAGCGCATGATTGCGCCTTCAATTTCCGAGGGCATTGCCGCGCCCGGGCCGGGTGGAGCGGAACGGACCTTGTAATAGCCTTGTTCGAAGTCGTTACCCCAGATGGTCCCGTCAGGAGCTTCGCAAAGCGCAACCAGAGCCTTGCGTGGCCAGGCCTGGCTGAAACGGGTTTCGCCATGCTTGCGGAAGAACGCGCCCGTGTTGGTGCCGATCCATGTCGTGCCATCGCGTGCAAAGAGGATCTGGAAGATTCCCATCGTCGGCAAGCCGGATTCCTGCCCAAGGCGCTGGAACCGCTTGCCGCCCGCCGGCAATACGGCCACACCGTCGCGCATCGCGACCCAGATTGCCCCGTCCGGAGCCACCTCAATATGCATGGCCCCGACAGGCTGCAATCCATCTGCTTCGCCATAGGTGTGTGTCCCGTCTTTCCGGAAAACGGAAACGCCGCCGACACGGTAGCCAACCCATAGCGCTCCATCAGGGGCGGAGGCCAGGGCCATGAGGTTGCTGGATTCGAGTGCGTGGCCATACACGCGTTCGGTGCGTTCAAAACTGACGCCGTCGAAGCGATACAGGCCGGTTGGCGAGGCAATCCATAGCCAGCCGTCGGCGCCCTGGGCGAATTTGGTCGCACCAGCCGGTGCACCATCGAGCTCGGTCCACGCTGTATGCGTGTAATCAGTGAGGAGCGGCCTTGCGCCTGCGGCCATCGCGGGCAGCAGGCAAAGCAAAAGCAGGAATTGGAGCGCACGCAGGATCATTTCGCGCGCATTCTAGCCGATCCTGCTGGGCGTGACGAACGCAAGAGCCTCCTCAAACGATTGCAGTACCAGGTCGACGTGCGAAGCCACCGTTGCGTGTTCGTTGCCCACGTCGTCGCGCGGGCGGATGGTAACCAGTTGGACGTCGGGTAACGCTGCGCGCAGCTCGGTGACAGCCGCAATCCAGGCCGCTGGTGCGCTTTCTATCGGATACGCCACGAAGACGGCGGAAATCAGGTTGTCGGCGCCCGGGTCGTCCTCTGGTTCGCCCTGGTTGAGGACGAAACTGCGCGCATCCAGTTTCGCGTCGCGGAACACCAAAACCAGCAACTCGCTGAGGAACTCTTCCCGCACGCAGGGCATGGAGGTACACACGATGACCGAGCGCGCAGGAACATCAAGGGAACCCTGCCAGCGTCCCAGGCGTTCTTCCCGCTGGTGGCGCAGGTGGGCGCCGATGTTCTCGTCGAGCATCGAGATATTGCGCCTGCGGGCACGGCTTGGCGCGTGGCCGGCATCCAGAGTGTCGGCCACCATCGCCACGGTAGCGCGCAGCCGGCTTTCCTGGCCGCTTTGAAGCCCTGCCCCGGCCATCGCGAGTCCCGGCAGCAGCACCTTGTCGCAATAACGCGCGAGGGTGGATTTGCGCAGGAAGGTGCGCGCGTCTTCGATAATGGCGTTGGCGTCGCCGCTCAGCACCCGGTGATAAAAGCGCTGCGCCTCGTTGGTGTTCGGCGACTCAGCGAACATGATGCTGATCGGCTCCAGGCTCTTGATGTAGCGGCCGCCAACCACGATGCAAAGCGTCAGTGGAGTGGAGAGCAGCAAGCCCAATGGCCCCCATATGGCGCCCCAGAACAGTGCCGAAACAATCACAGCAAGCGGAGACATGCCAACGCTATGGCCATAGACGCGCGGCTCAATAACGTTCGCAACAAACACTTCCAGCACCACGAACAAAACGATGGCATAGACGGCGAGCGACCAGCCCGGCTCCACCGCTGCGGCGAACAGTGCAATCGCGGCCCCGGCGATCAAGGCGCCAATGTAGGGCACAAAACGAAGCGCGGCGCACAGCGCGCCCCACAGCGCCGCATGAGGAATGTTGATCGCCCAAAGCGCGATCGAGATCACCACGCCAAACGTCAGGTTCAGGAGCAACTGTGTAAAGAAGAACCTCGACACGCCTTCCGCTGCGTCCTCCAGGCCTTTGATGGTACGGCTGACCTCACGCTGGCCTACCAGCCGCAACACGCGGTCACGCAAGTTTTCGCGATCCAGCAGGATAAAAATCATCAGTACCAGCACCAGGAACGCTTCACCCAGCGGGCCCGAGACCACGCCAATGGCCTTCGCAATGGAGTCGCTGGTGCTGGCGTGTTCGCGGATTTCCACCGGCACCGGGCGCGGACCCGTTTCCAGTGCCGACGCCGAGGGCGATTCTTCCAATAGCTGCGGCGCCAGACGTGCTAACGGATGCTGGGCCAGTTCTTCCAGCGATTTTGATTTCGAACGGATTTCGGCGGTGTATTGCGGCAGATCGGACGTCAGGGCCATGACATTGGCGCCCAGCAGGGCAAACGTGCCGGCAAAGACCACAATCACCAACGCCAGCGCGCTGAACGTCGCATTGACGCGGGACAGTCCCAAGCTGCCCATGGTGCGGATCAATGGCGCCAGGGCCAGGCTGAGCACCAGCGCCGTTACGACAGGTTGCAACACCTCTCGGCCAAAATAAAGGAGGCCAAGGACACAAGCCGCCGTGACGGCGAAATTCACTTTCATAGGGTTCACGTTTCCAGAGACAGCAGCAATATTACTTGATCTTCACTTTTTCTTAGGAGAAGTGTAATGCACCCTTGACTTCCGTGTTTATTTGGACAATATTGCCCATCAGCAATTGGAAAGGATTCCACTTACGGAGGCTACATGTTCAACAAACACAGGATTTCCCAAGGGTTGCCGCTCGCCCTGGCGGCCTTGCTGGCCGCTTGCGGAGGCGGTAATGAAAGCGGAAGCACCACGCCAGGAACAATACTCAAGGCGGACAGCACCGTCCAAACGACCGAAACCGCTTTGACGCCGGTGGCCGCCATCGCTTCCGCGATCGAGCGCGGCGACCTGTCGGCGGCCGCGGCCATCGATCACAACGACGGCACCCGCTGGAGCAGCGGCTTTACCGACGACCAGTACCTGACTCTTGATTTCGGCAAATCGGTAGCGGTCAACCGCGTCAAGATAGCGTGGGAGAATGCCCACGCCAACGAATACCTTCTGCAGGTGTCGGACGACAACGCAACGTGGACCACCATCAAGTCCGTGTCAAACAGCCAGGGCGGCACCGAGGACTGGCCGGGACTTTCCGGCCAGGGCCGTTACCTGCGCATGAAAGGTATCAAGCGTTCATCTCAATATGGCTACTCGATCTTCGAGATCCAGGCATTTTCCGGCACCCCGGCCTCCCCCACCCCAACGCCCCAGCCGGATCCGCAGCCAGGCGACCCCGCAGCGCCAGGCGTTGTGCTCAAGCCGGTAGCGGCAACGTCTTCGGCGGTGGAGAACGCAGGACTGTCGGCTGCCGCCGCAATCGACGGCCAGGCCAACACCCGCTGGGCCAGCGCGCGCGAAGATGGCGCATGGATCCAGTTCGACTTCGGCGCCCGCACTGCCGTCGGGTACATGAAACTCGCCTGGGAAAACGCCTATGGCAAGCAATACTCCCTGCTTGTCTCCGATGACGGCAAGAACTGGTCGCAACTACGGCTGGTCACCAACGGCCAGGGCGGCACGGAAGAATTCTTCAACCTCGGCGTCAATGCCCGTTATATCCGCATGCAGGGCATTGCCCGCGCGACGCAGTATGGCTACTCGCTTTTTGAGGTCGAATTCAAGTCGCCGGGCAGCGACAACACCTTGCAGCCCGCTGCAACGTCCGCCTTGCGTTTCCCGGCCAGCGGCGATGGCGTCGTCCCTTTGCCGGCAGCCGCGGCCCCACTCGAAACCTTGCAGTTCACGCTCGCCGACGGCACCCTGGTCACCCGCTTTGGCGCCCGCGGCTTCGCCCGCCATGGGCGCGAACGTGGCGAGGAATGGAATGAAGTTGGCTACGGCCCGAATGAAACCGTCGATCCTGCGACCGGGCTGCCGGTGGACAAGGGCCCTGGCAACTACCTCACCTTCGTGCCGCAGTACTTCAAGAACCGGACCTGGGGCGTGGAAATCGTCGACAACAGCCGCGTTCCCGGCGTCACCAAACCGACCCTGGTGGTGAACCAGTACACCACCGTCGACTTCCTCTCCGGCGGCATCGCCTTCTTCCGCGCTATCGACCGGCCCGGCGTCACCGGCTACGGCTGGATGGCGCCTGGAGAACTGGTGGATAACAACGTCAAGGTCTGCAAGCCTTCTCCCTATCCTGCGGCTGGCCAGCTCGCCGCGCCGGGTGGGATCAATGGCGCCTGCACGCTGCTGGTCAAGCAGTATCCGGGCATGAACGGACTGGACGCCGACGGCTTCCCGAACGGTACCAATATTCCGGCACGGCCGCTGGTTGTGGGCGACGTCATCGAAGTCTCTCCGTCCATGTTCTCGACCACCGAATCCATGCTCGGCAAAGGCGACAGCGGCGGCATCCGCTACTATTCCGCCGAATGGACCTACGTCGTCGGCACCGGCCTGCGCCCCTGGTATGGCGTGCAGCCGCGCCTGAACTCCGTACCGCTGCCGCCGGAGACCCTGTCCGGCGGGCTTGGCTCGGTGTCCTATAATTATTCGGACAACGGCCTGTTCATGTTCCAGCAGCCGCAGAACAATGTGGGCATGCAGAATATGCAGCGCTTCGTCGAAGGCCGCCGGCTGATCCACACCAATTTCACCACCGGTGACCACAATGAAGCCGGTAACGACCGCTACACTCCGGCCGTAGGCTTGCAAGGCCAGCGCTTCAACCAGTCGGCCTGCATTGGCTGCCACGTCAACAACGGCCGCAGCCCTGCGCCAATCGCCGTCAACCAGCGCCTGGATACGATGTCGGTACGTGTCGCTGTTACCGGCGCCGACGGCCAGCAGATGCCGCACCCGACGTATGGGACAGCAGTGCAGATGAACGCTGTGTCGACCAGTGGCGCCCCGCAGAACTGGGGCACCGGCGTCCGCGTAGCGGGATTCGAAACGAGCTCCGCCAAGCTGGCGGACGGAACAGCTGTTGAACTGCGCAAGCCTGTTATCGCTTACGAAGGCCCGGCCCCGGAAATTGCGTCGCTGCGTGCCGCCCAGCCCATGATCGGCACCGGCCTGCTGGAGGCGATTCCGGAAGCGGATATCCTGGCCCGCGCGCGCAGCGCACCCGATGCGGATGGCGTCAAAGGCGTTGCCAACTTCGTCTACGATCCCGAAACGGGAGCGGTGCGCCTGGGCCGCTTCGGCTGGAAAGCATCCAAAGCGACGCTTCGCCACCAGGCCGCAGCTGCCCTGTTGCAGGACATGGCCGTCACGTCGCCGGTCTACCCGAACCGCAGTTGCGGCAGCGATCCGGCTGGCTGTAAGTCAGCAACAGCGCAGCGCGGCGTGACCGAACCGGAACTGCAGCTGATCTCCCAATACCTGGCCCTGATCGCCGTCCCTGCGCAGCGCAGCCTCTCCAGCGGGTTCCCGAAAGGCGTCGCTCCGTTGGACGAGCATCGTGTCGACGCCCAGCAAGTGGGTGCGGGTTCGCGCCTGTTCCAGGCCATGCGCTGTTCGGCATGCCATACGGTTGAAATGCGGACCGGCCCGGGCCACCTGCTGGCGGAACTGCGCAACCAGGTGATCCGTCCCTATACCGACCTGCTGCTGCACGACATGGGCGCCGGGCTGGCGGACAACTTTGTCGAAGGTCAGGCCAAAGGCGCCATGTGGCGCACCGCGCCACTGTGGGGGATCGGCTATTCCGACAAGGTGATGGGCAGCGGCGGCAAGGCCGGCTATTTGCACGACGGCCGCGCGCGCAACCTGACCGAGGCGATCATGTGGCACGGCGGCGAGGCGAATGTGGCACGCCAGCGTTTTGCCGCGCTGTCGCAAACCGACCGCGAAGCGCTGCTGGCTTTCCTGAAATCGCTTTAACCAGCGCCACCGGCGCCGGCCTTAGAGATCCCAGGCCGGCGCCAGTCCTTCGGGATTGACCATGCGCCCGTTGCGTTCCAGAGCTGTGATGTCCGCCATTTCCTGCGAACTCAGTTGCAGAGCGGTGGCAAGCAGGTTGCTGGCCAGGTTTTCGCGCCGGGTCGACGACGGAATGACGGCGTAGCCAAGCTGCATGGCCCAGGCCAGCGTCACTTGCGCCGGCGTCGCCTTCCGGCGCTCGGCAATGGCGGCAATGACCGGATCGCCCAATACCTTGCCATACCCCAGCGTCATATACGAAGTGACGTGGATGCCCTGCCCTTTAAGGAAGTCCACCAGCCTGCGGTTCTGCAGGTAGGGGCTCAGTTCAATTTGGTTGGTCGCAATTTGCGCCGCGCCGACTGCCGCAATGGCGCGCCTGGTGTACTCGATATTGAAATTGGAGATGCCGATCCGGCGTGCCAGGCCGCGTTCGCGCGCGGAGGCCAGCGCCACCATGTATTCTTCCACCGGCACGCTGCTCAGTGGCCAATGGATCAGTGCCAGGTCAACGTAGTCAGTGCGCAGCTTTTCCAAGCTTTCCTCCAGGCTGGCAATCAGCCGGTCAGCGGCGAAATTGTCGTTCCAGACCTTTGTGGTCAGGAAAACCTCGCCACGGGCCACGCCCGATTCGGCGACAGCACGGCCTACTTCGGCCTCATTCTGGTAAATCTGCGCGGTGTCAACGGCGCGGTAGCCGGCTTCAAGCGCGTTGCTGACGGAGTCAAAGGCCGCCTGTCCTTGCAGGCGGAAGGTGCCGGCGCCAATCGATGGGATGCTCATTCGTAAATTCCTTTAGGTAAGCAATGTGAGCGCCACTGTACCGTTCCGACTCTTGCGGAAAAAGCCTGTTTTCCGCGAAAGATATTTGATCCATAATCAAATATATGAAGACCACCCTCGACGAAATGCAGGCATTTATTGCCATTGTGGCCACTGGCTCGATCAGTGCCGCCTCCGAGCGCCTGGGCCTGACGGTATCTGCCACCAGCCGCACCCTGACCCGCCTTGAAGAAAAGCTGGAAACCACGCTGGTTCGCCGAACCACGCGGCGGCTCGAACTGACCGAGGAAGGCAAGGCTTTCCTCGATTGCGCGCGGTCCATCGTCGCGAAAGTCGAGGAGACGGAGGAAAAGATGTCCCTGCGGCGCCAGGGACCAGCCGGCCGCCTGCGCATCGATGCATCCACACCCTTCATGCTGCATGTGATCGTCCCGCTGGTGAACGGCTACCGCGAACGCTTCCCTCGCGTGGAACTGGAGCTGAACAGCAACGAAGGCATCACCGACCTGATGGAAAAACGCACCGACGTCGCTTTCCGCATCGGCCGCCTGCGGGATTCAACCCTGCACGCCACGCCCATCGGCACCGGCAAGCTGCGCATTCTTGCCAGCCCGGCGTATATCGAGCGCTTCGGCGAGCCCGCGTCCGTTGCGGACCTGGAAAACCACACCATCCTCGGCTTTAACCAACCGGAAACCCTGAACGACTGGCCGCTGGAAGATGCGGATGGCCAGCCGGTACATGTGACGCCCAACATCTACACGTCAAGTGGCGAAACCTTGCTGCACCTGGCCCTGAATGGCGCGGGCATTGTCTGCCTGTCCGATTTCCTGAGCAATGCCGATCGCCAGGCCGGACGCCTGCGCCAGGTCCTGGTCAAGCAAACATTGGAAGTTCGGCAACCGATTAATGCCGTCTACTACCGCAATACCGCGCTGTCGGCGCGAATTGCGTCGTTCGTCGACTACATGAAGGAAAAACTGGGCGATCGTCCCTTCAGCGAGCCGGTATAATATCCACCCTTGCAACTGTAGGGTTATCTCAGAATGTCATTGCTTGATCACGAGCTCGAACTGCTGGCGCCAGCCAAGACCGCGGAAATTGGCCGCGAAGCCATCCTGCACGGCGCGGATGCCGTGTATATCGGCGGCCCCGCCTTTGGCGCGCGCCATAACGCCAGCAATCCGATCGAGGATATTTCCTCGCTGGTGGAGTTCGCCCACCGCTACCGCTCGCGCATTTTCGTGACCATGAACACCATCATGCACGATTCGGAGCTCGACCTGGCCCGCAAGCAGATCTGGCAACTCTACGAAGCCGGCGTCGATGCCCTGATCATCCAGGACATGGGCCTGCTCGAACTGGACCTGCCGCCCATCCAGCTGCACGCTTCAACCCAGTGCGACATCCGCACGGTTGAAAAAGCCAAATTCCTGGGCGACGTCGGCTTCTCGCAGCTGGTGCTGGCGCGTGAGCTGACCCTCGACAAGATCAAGCAGATCCGCTCGGAGGTCGACACCCCGCTCGAATATTTCGTGCATGGCGCGCTGTGCGTGGCCTTCTCCGGCCAATGCTATATCTCGCACGCCGACACCGGCCGCAGCGCCAATCGCGGCGACTGCTCGCAGGCCTGCCGCCTGCCGTATACCCTGTCCGACAACCAGGGCCGCGTCGTGGCCTTCGAAAAGCACTTGCTGTCAATGAAGGACAACGACCAGAGCGCGAACCTGGAAGCCCTGGTCGATGCCGGCATCCGTTCCTTCAAGATCGAAGGCCGCTACAAGGACATGGGCTATGTGAAGAACATCACCGCCCATTACCGCCTGCTGCTGGACGAACTGCTCGAGCGCCGTCCTGAATTTGCCCGTGCCGCCAGCGGCCGCACCCGCGTGCTGTTCACGCCCGACGTCGACAAGACTTTCCACCGCGGCCACACCGACTACTTTGCCAACGGCCGCCAGGACGACATCGGCGCCTTCGATTCGCCGAAATACGTGGGCGTGGAACTGGGCACTGTCGTGCGCATGGGCGGAGATCACATCGACGTGGTCACCAACGCGCCGATGGCCAACGGCGACGGCCTGAATTACATGAACAAGCGCACCACCGTCGGCATCCAGGCCAACAAGGCCGAGAAGCTGGGCGATACCGAAGATGGCCAGCGCTGGCGCGTCTTCCCCAACGAGCAGATGGCTGCCCTGCCAGGGCTCAAGGTCGGCACGGTGATCCACCGCAACCGCGACCACCAATGGGAAGCGGCGCTGCACAAGAAATCTTCCGACCGCCACGTCGGCCTGCAATTGACCCTGGCGGAGAACGAAGGCGGCCTGCGCCTGTCGATCATCGATGAAGACGGCATCGTCAGCACCACCAATGCCGCCATCGCGCTGCAGCCGGCGCAGAATGCCGAACAGGCGGAGAGCGGCCTGCGCGCCAGCCTGGCAAAACTGGGCAACACCATGTTCGTCGCCGACCACGTGGAGCTGAAGCTGTCGCAACCCTGGTTTGTGCCTTCATCGGCCATTAACGCACTGCGCCGCGATGCGGTGGCCGCGCACGAAGCGGCGCGCCTCGCGGCCTGGCAGCGGCCACAGCGCAAAGCGCCGGCCGAACCGCGCGCAGTCTATCCCGACACGCAACTGAGCTATCTCGCCAACGTGTATAACGAAAAGGCACGCGAGTTCTATCAGAAGCATGGCGTGCAACTGATCGCCGCGGCTTACGAGGCGCACGAGGAAGCGGGGGAAGTGCCGCTGATGATCACCAAGCACTGCCTGCGCTTCTCGTTCAACCTGTGCCCGAAGCAGGCCAAGGGCGTGCAAGGCGTGCAAGGCCAGGTGAAGGCCGAACCGATGACGCTCGTCAGCGGCGACCATACCTACACGCTGCGCTTCGATTGCAAACCGTGCGAGATGCACGTGGTTGGCGCGATCAAGCCGGGAATCCTGAACTCCCCTCCTCCATCGGCGGTGCCTTACAGCCCGCTGGTGTTCCACCGCAAGCGGCCAAACTAAGCCAGCAAGGCGCGCGCTTCCGCCAGCAGGCCCTCGGCGCAGGGCTTGCCGGTCTTCGATTCCCTCAAGGACACATGCCACAGGCCGATAACACCGGCCAGCTGGCTTTCGTCTTTCGCATGTTCGATACGGCGCACCAGGTCGGCCGCCATCAGGCCGAGATGCTTGCGCGCTGCTGCCATCATGAATTCGCGCGCCGCCGCCAGCGCCGCCGCCCCAGCGGGTGAGCGTACCGGGGCGGGCGACGGCGCCGAGGTGATTCCCACCAGCCCCCTGCGCAGCAATGCTTCCACCGCCTCCAGCATTTCGTCCTCGCCCAGCCAGGTTTCAATTTCGCCCAGCGCTTTCTGACCGTCGATCAGGATCAGCACCGAACGCTGGCGCGCCGTGAGCCCAGCACTGCGCTGGACAAATTCCACCCGGCCGGCCTCGGTCTTGCCGAATACCGTAGCCCGCAGGCGAATTCGATTTTCTGGGGTCAATTGCATGATGCCATGCTACGGGGCAATTATGACAACTTCATTTCAGCCTTGTACATCTTCCGTGATATAAAGACAGCACCATCGTCCAGCCGACCACGCCATGCCATTTCGCTTGCGCACGCTAACTGCCCTGCTGCTCGCTACTGGAGCGTACTATCTGCTGGCGCGGCTGGGCCTGATGCTTGCGCTGGCGCAGAGCAATGCCAGCCCGATCTGGCCGCCCTCCGGCTTCGCACTGGTGCTGCTGTTGCGGTTCGGGCGGCACATGTGGCCCGCGATCCTGGCTGGCGCCTTTCTGGCCAACCTGGCCGTCTTCCTGAACAATAATGCAGCTCCGCTGCCGGTCTTGCTCACTGTTTCACTGACCATCGCAATCGGCAATACAGCGGAAGCGCTGGTGGCCAACAGATTGTTGCGGCGCCTCGGCATTACCGGCCTCGGACTGCATACCCAGCGCGAGGTGTACAAGTTCGGAGGCGTGGCCGCCCTGGCCGCCCTTGCTTCGGCGACGGTGGGCGTCATCTCGCTGGAGTTGTCCCGCATCGTCCCGCCTGCGCTGGCCTGGCAAGTTGCCGCCACCTGGTGGACTGGCGACTTCCTTGGCTTGTTGCTGCTCGCGCCGTTGGCCATGGCGCTGCCGGCTCGGCTGGCCTGGCCGCAATGGACGCCGGCACAGTTGGGGTTTCTCGCCACGCTGGCACTCTGCACGCTGGCAGTGTTCCTGACCGACTCCCACCTCGCCGCTGCCCAGTTCCTGCCATACGGCCTGCTGTTTTTTCTGGGACTGGCGGCCGTCAACCGCTGGCGTACCATGGTGCGCATCTCGCTGGCCATCATTGCCGGCATCGCGATCCCGGCCACAGTCATGGACCATGGCCCCTTTGTTTCCGGGGTGCTGCACCATTCGCTGCTGTCGCTGTCGACCTACCTCGCCATCAGCAGCATCCTGGCCTTGGTCCTGGCCACGGAAGAAGATCCGGCGCTGGCGGAAAGCTATGTCTGGACTCCGATCCTGATCCTGCTGGCCTGCATGGCCCTGACAGTGGGCGCCTGGGGCTGGATAACTTATGACACCGAATCACGCACCAGCGAGCGTTTCCAGCGGGCGGCCGACAGTGTGCGCGAAACTATCCGCCTGCGGATGGAGGGCTACGAATCGCTGCTGCGCGCAGGCACCGCACTGTTTGACGCCTCCAACAGTGTCGAGCGCGACGAGTGGCAGTCCTTCGTTGCGGGCCTCGACGTGCAAAGCCAGTATCCGGGCGTGCTTGGCGTTGGCTTCGCACGGTTCGCACCGGCCGGAGCCGTGGCGGTACTTAACAAGGAAGTGCGGGTCTGGCCAGACGGCGATCGCGACCTGCATGCGGCAATCGTCTACATTGAGCCGCGCTCGGAACGCAACAACGTCGCCCTAGGCTACGACATGATGTCCGAACCCACGCGCCGCGACGCGATGGTGGCAGCGATGCAGAACGGGAAAATGACCGCCAGCGGCCCGATCACGCTGGTGCAGGAGATCAAAGGGCCCAAGCAGGCGGGCTTCCTGATGTTCAATCCGGTTTATCACAAGAATGCGGCAGGCCGCCGGGAGCTGCAGGGATTTGTGTACAGCCCCTTCCGCATGGGCGACCTGATGCAGGGCATTTTTGGCGACAGCTTGCGCGAAGTCCGGCTCGACGTCCATTTCCAGGACACCAAGGGACAGCTCATGTACACCAGCGCCCGCAAGGGAATGGGCCAGAGTTTCACGCGGCTCTCCAGCCTGCAGTATGTGCCCGTTGGCGATAATGGTCATACCTGGGCCTTGAGCATCCACCCGACTGCCTTGTTTGACGCCGCGGTAGACCAGGGCAAGTCTTTCATGGTGCTGGTCATGGGCACCTTGATCAGCCTGCTCTTCTTTGGCGCCAGCCGCAACCTGGTCCACGAACGCATTGCCGCCTTGCGGGCCAAGGACCAGTCGGCCCGCCAGCTGGAACAGCAAACCGCCAGCCTGGAAGAATCCGAAGCCCGTTTCAAGCTGCTCACGTCCCATATCCGCAACCACGCCATCGTGCTGCTGGACCCGACCGGCATCATTACGACCTGGAACGAAGGGGCCGAGAAGCTGTTCGGATATCAGGCATCCGAAATTGTCGGCCAGCCCCTGCAGATGCTGTCCACTGAGAGTCATGCCATCACGAGCATGACCCTGGCTCTCGAACACGGCCAGTATGAAGCGACGTCGCTGCGGCGCCGGCGCGATGGCAGCACCTTCCTCGGCCTGAAGCAGCTGTTCCCGGTGCACGACGATCATGGCCATTGCATCGGCTTTGCCATGATCATGCGTGACGTGACAGCCGAACGGGCGGCGGAGAAAGAACTCAACGACGCCAAAACCCAGGCCGAATCGGCCAGTGCCGCCAAGAGTGCGTTCGTGGCCAATATCAGCCACGAGTTGCGCACGCCAATGAATGCCGTGCTGGGCGTCAGCCAGATCCTGTCGCGCACGCCGCTCAATGCCGAACAGCGCCAGTACCTCGACATGGTGTCCGGCGCCGGCCGATCCTTGCTTGCCCTGCTCAATGACGTGCTCGATTTTTCCAAGATCGAAGCGAACAAGCTGGAATTGGCCGACGACGATTTCCTGGTGGACGACGTGCTCAGTGCCCTGGCCGCCGTCATGGCCATGACCAGCGCCGAAAAAGGCCTGGCCCTGTCGCTGTGTGTCGAGGCAGATGTGCCGTTGTCCCTGCATGGCGATGTACAACGCATCCAGCAGGTCCTGCTCAACCTGGTCAGCAATGCCCTGAAGTTTACCGAACGCGGGACCGTCAGCGTCCACGCCTGCCGCGACCCTGGCGAGCCGGGCATGCTGCGCTGGGAAGTCAGCGATACCGGCATCGGCATCAGCCCCGAGCAATTGCAACGCCTGTTTACGCCATTCAGCCAGGCCGATGCCTCAATGGCGCGCCGTTACGGCGGGACCGGCCTCGGCCTGGCCATTTCCCAGCGGCTGGTGCAAATGATGGGCGGTACGATCGAAGTAAGAAGTACGCCAGGCCGCGGCACTACCTTCACCTTCCTGATGCCGCTGCGCGAGGGCGACCTGCCCGACCCGTATGCATTGAGCGCGGCGCGGCGCAATTGGCGCGTGCTGTATGCCGATCCTAACCAGGACCTGCATCACGACGTGGTCCAGCTGGCGGCGCGCTGGGGCTGGCGCTGCGACACGGTCGATTCCGCTGCCGGTATTGGCGCTGCATTTGCGCGCGCCAACTACGATTTGCTGATTTATGACAGTAGCCTTGCTGTCAGCGCCCGTGGCGCTAATGTGGCGCAGCGTATCTGCCTGCGCAGCGGGGCGCAGCTCCCGTCCGCCGCTGCAGGGCACGATCCCGAACTGCTGCGCCCCCTGACCCGCTCGGCCCTGTTCCACGCCCTGTCCGGCCAGCCCGATAAAGCCAGCGCGGCGCCGGCCTTGCCTTCGGCGTTGCAGGGCGCCTTCAGTCTTGGAAGCAGAGCGCTCGAAGGGGTGTCGATCCTCCTGGCGGAAGACAATGCGCTCAACCAGCTTGTCGCGCGCAGCATGCTGGAAGCAGTCGGCGCCACCGTCCACATTGTCGAGAACGGCCAACTGGCGCTCGACTTCCTGCGCAACAGCCTGCAGCCGGTCGACCTGGTCCTCATGGACGTGCAGATGCCGGTAATGGATGGCTTCAGTGCTACCCATGCAATTCGCCAGGACTTGGGCCTGGACTTGCCGGTGCTGGCCATGAGTGCTGGCGTGACCCTGGGAGAACGCGCCGAGTGCGAAGCTGTCGGAATGAACGGCTTCGTTGCCAAGCCCGTTGATGGGGATGACTTAATTACAACGATTTTGCGATTTGTTCATGCCAGAGTACGCAATTGAAATCTCTCGAAATGACACAAACGCTATAATTAACCAGCAGTCATTAACTTTTTGGAAATAGATGAATAAGCTTTTGATCGGGGCTACTTTTGCTGCCCTGTCGGTGCCGGCGCTTGCCGACACCTTTTCGGTGATCGAAAACCAGCCACTATCCGAACTTTGGGTGAATCCCGGCTTTTACTCCTATCACTTCCAGCGCGACAAGGGATTCGACGACACCAATCCTGGCTTCGGCGCTGAATACCGTTTTTCCACCGTCGCCTCGGTGACTGCCGGCCGCTTCCATAATAGCGACCGCCAGATGTCGAATTACGCCGGCGTCTATTACCAGCCATGGGCGATCGGTCCAGTGCGGCTGGGTGCGGTGATCGGCGGCTTTGACGGCTACCCGAAAATGCGCGATGGCGGCTGGTTCCTGGCGGCAATTCCAGTCGTCAGCGTGGAATATCAACGCGTTGGCGTTAACTTTGCTATCGTACCTACATACAAGGAGCGTTTGCATGGCGCCCTGTCCGTGCAGCTCAAGTTCAAACTGATGTGATTCTGATGAACAAGCGCGCATCCATTGAACACATGCAGGCCAGTTCGCTCGAGGAATTGCAGCGGCTGGCTGGCTTTGTGTGCGGAAAACCGGTGCCGGCCGAGGCACTGGCGGATGAGCAGTCCTTGTTCAGTTATTTGCCCGAAAACCACTCCCCGGACCAGCATGCAGCGCTGGCCGACCTGGCCAACTGCGTACGCACCCAGCAGAGCCTGCGCCAGGGCCTGGCCCGCGCCAGGGGCTTCCTCGCCGGCTTCGCGGAACATGCCCCTGCCCCGCTCTGGATCAAGGATGCTGCAGGCGAGTATGTGATGGGCAGCGGCCTTGAGCAGCAGGATGGCGCGGTCGAAAATCCGGACGTCACCAAGACCATGGAGACCACGGATGATGGCAAGCGCCATTGGCTGGTGCACAAGTTTCCCATTCACGTCAACGGCGAGTCCTTCACCGGCGGTTCGGCGATTGACGTCACCACCGAAGTGGAAAAAGAGCGCGCGCTGATCCGCCACGATAATTTCTACGTCCTCCTGTCGCGCCTGAGCGCCCTGATTCCCCGCTCGCGCACATTGGAGCAGCTCTGCCTCGACGCCTGCCGCCTCGCCGCCCACCAGCCGAGCCTGGATTGCGCCGCCATCAGCCGCCGCGCCGAGGATGGCACGCTGTACCTGTTTGCGTCCGCCAGCCGCGAAGGCCAGGAGCGCCACTGGAGCGCAGGCGAAAACCCGCCGGATTGGCTGGCAGCCGAGCTGGCGGCCCATGTACTGGCCACTGGCCGCGTCCAGTCGGGCTCGCGCAAGGGCCACGAGATCGCTTCGTGCATGGCGGTACCGCTGTTCGTCAACAACCAGCCCTGGGGCGTGGCCACCTTTTACTCGCGCCGCGAGCAGCACTTCGATGCCTTCTACCGTGAACGCGCCGGTGAACTGAGCAATGAGCTGAGCTATGGTATCGAACGCCTGGTCAATGCGCAGGAAATGCACCGCCTGGCACGCACCAACGTGCTGTCCGGCCTGCCGAGCCGCCTGCAGTTCGAAGAAGAAATCGCCGCGCTGGCCGCATCCGATGCCCGCGGCACGGTCCTGCTGATTAACATCAACCGTTTCGACGAAATCAGTTCCGCCTATGGCAATGCTGCCGCGGTTGGCCTGATGCGCCATATTGCCCAGCGCCTGCGTTCCGTGGTGGCAGAAAGCATGCTGCTGGCCCACGTCGGTGTCGGCCGCTTTGCCGTGTTCCTGCCTGCGCATGGCACCCAGACCGCAGCGGAGTTCATCCACGAAACCGCGGTACCGATGCTGCAGGGCGCCTACCAGGTCAAGGAACACAAGATCTGGTGCACCATCAACGCCGGCGCCGCCTCGCTGCCGGACGATGGCACTACCGCGGACGAGCTGCTGGTCAAGGCCTGGGATGCGCTGGCGGCTGCGCGCGACCTCGACCTGCGCTTTGGCCAGTACGACCGCGCCGCCGATCGCGTTGTCGCTCGCCAGATCAGCCTTGAAGTGGAATTGCGGGAAGCGCTGGAGCGCCAGGAATTTGTCAATTTCTACCAGCCGAAGATCGACCTGCGCACCGGCAAGCTGACCGGCGCCGAAGCTTTGGTGCGCTGGCGCCACCCGCAGCGCGGCCTGGTGTCGCCATCGGAATTCGTGCCCGAGCTGGAACGCACCGGCCTGGTGATCGCTGTCGGCCGCCAGGTCATGCAGCGCGCCATGCAGGACTGGCGCTCATGGCACGACGCCGGCTTGCTGCCGCCGCAGATCGCGGTCAACGTCGCGCCGGCCCAATTCCGCTGCGATTCCCTGTTCCATGATATCGAGCGCGCCCTGAACACGGCCGGCGCCACTAACAAGCCGCTGTCCATCGAAATCACTGAAAGCTCGCTGGTCTCGGACCATGACCGCGTGGTCGAAATACTGAGCAAGGTGCGCGCGCTCGACGTGCCGGTGGCCATCGACGATTTCGGCACCGGCTATTCGTCGCTGTCCTACCTGGTCAGCCTGCCGGTGGACGTGATGAAGATCGACCGTTCCTTCGTCACCCGCATGTCGCAGGACGCTGGCTATATGGGCCTGGTCAGCACGGTAGTGTCCCTGGCGCACAACCTTGACCTCAAGGTCGTGGCCGAGGGGATTGAAACGGAAGAGGAAGCCAAGCTGCTCAAGCTGCTGCGCTGCGAACAGGGACAGGGCTACCTGTATGGCCACCCTGTCCCGGCCGACGAATTCGCGGCCCTGCTCGAAACCGCCTAGTGCTTCGCTGCGGCGCGCGCCGTCGCCACCTGGTCGAGGATGTGCTTCGGCACGGCGGCGTAGTGCTGGAACTCCATGGTATAGGTCGCCCTGCCCTGCGTCAGCGAACGTAGCGAGGTCGAATAGCCGAACATCTCCGCCAGCGGCACCAGCGCGCGAATCTGCTTGCCGCCGCCACCGGGGATTTCGTCCATGCCCTGCACCATGCCGCGGCGTGTGGTCAGGTCGCCCATCACATTGCCCATGAATTCCTCGGGTGTTTCCACCTCGACGTGCATCATCGGCTCCAGCAGCTGCGCATCGGCCTTGCGCATGCCTTCCTTGAAGGCCATTGAACCGGCCATGCGGAAGGCATTCTCGTTCGAGTCCACGTCGTGGTAAGAACCGAAGGTCAGCGTGGCACGCACGTCAACCACCGGATAGCCCGCCAGCACGCCGGTGTTCAGCGTTTCGCGGATGCCTTTTTCCACCGCAGGAATGAACTCGCGCGGCACCACGCCACCCTTGATGGCATCGACGAATTCGAAGCCCTTGCCCGCTTCCATCGGCTCCAGCTTCAGCACGACGTGGCCGTACTGGCCCTTGCCGCCTGACTGCTTGATGAACTTGCCCTCGATATCGCTGACCGCCTTGGTGACGGTTTCGCGATAGGCCACCTGCGGCTTGCCCACCGTGGTCTCGACGCTGAATTCGCGGCGCATGCGGTCCACCAGGATCTCCAGGTGCAGCTCGCCCATGCCGGACATGATGGTCTGGCCCGATTCCTCGTCGGTATGTACGCGGAACGAAGGATCTTCCTGCGCCAGGCGGTTCAGGGCAATGGCCATCTTTTCCTGGTCGGCCTTGGTCTTCGGTTCCACCGCCTGCGAAATCACCGGCTCGGGGAAGACCATCTTCTCAAGGATGATGACCTTGTCCGGATTGCTCAGCGTGTCGCCCGTGGTCACGTTCTTCAAGCCCACCGCAGCCGCAATGTCGCCCGCAAAGACTTCCTTGATCTCCTTGCGTTCATTGGCGTGCATCTGCAGGATGCGGCCCAGGCGCTCCTTCTGGCCCTTGGTCGGGTTGTAGACCGTGTCGCCGGAATTCACGATGCCGGAGTACACGCGGAAGAAGGTCAGCTGGCCAACGAACGGGTCGGTCATGATCTTGAAGGCGAGCGCAGAAAAAGGCTCGTCATCCGATGGATGGCGTTCGATCTCATTGTCGTCTTCATCGTGGCCTGCGATTGCCGGCACGTCGACCGGGGACGGCAGGTATTCGATCACCGCGTCGAGCATGGCCTGCACGCCGCGGTTCTTGAAGGCGCTGCCCGCCAGCATCGGCACGATCTCGTTGCGGATGGTACGTTCGCGCAGTGCGGCCTTGATCTCGTCTTCAGTCAAGGTTTCGCCGTTCAGGTATTTCTCCGTCAGTTCAGGCGTGGCTTCAGCGGCGGCTTCGATCATATGGTCGTGCCACTTCTGCGCCAGCTCTTGCAGGTTGGCGGGAATGTCCTCATAGGTGAACTTGACGCCCAGCGTCTCGTCGTCCCACATGATGGCGCGCATCTTCACCAGGTCGACCACGCCGTGGAAGTTCTCCTCGGCGCCGATCGGAATCTGGATCGGCACGGCGGTGCCCTTCAGGCGATCCTTGATCTGCTCCTGCACGCGGAAGAAGTCCGCGCCAACGCGGTCCATCTTGTTGACGAAAGCAAGGCGCGGCACCTTATACTTGTTGGCCTGGCGCCAGACCGTTTCCGATTGCGGCTGCACGCCGCCGACCGAGTCGTACACCATGACCGCGCCATCGAGCACGCGCATGGAGCGTTCGACTTCAATCGTGAAGTCGACGTGGCCCGGCGTGTCGATGATATTGATCCGGTGCTCGGGGAAATTGCCGCCCATGCCTTTCCAGAAGGCGGTGGTCGCTGCCGAGGTGATGGTGATGCCGCGTTCCTGCTCCTGCTCCATCCAGTCCATGGTCGCGGCGCCATTGTGCACCTCACCCAGCTTGTGGTTGACCCCGGTGTAAAACAGGATACGCTCCGTCGTCGTGGTCTTGCCAGCGTCGATGTGGGCGCTAATGCCGATATTGCGGTAACGCTCGATAGGTGTCTTGCGGCTCATCACAATCTCCTTGAACGATGCCTTGCGGGCATCTTCGATTCTATCAGTAACAGGAGTGCGAAGATTGGGCGGCTCAACAATAAATCAAGGGAGCGCCCTCGCTTTTATCATCGCACTCGCGCGCGCAAAATTTCCAGCGCCGAGGTGGTGCAAGGTATGCAGGTCGGCATTATCCTCACGGAATGACCAGTGCCCATTGGAAAATACACGTTCGTCGGCGGCAGCGGCCACCACTTCGGCGAAGCAGGTGTCGTACGCCTGTTCGGCATGCGGTTCGGGGATAAGGCGGCATTCCAGCCAGGCGACACAGCCTGAGGCGATCAGCGGGGCGCCGGTGGCGCCGCCCGGACGGGCAACGATGCCGAAGCGGTCGAATTTGTCGCCCTCGCGTCCGCTCGACGTACCGACCGCATAAGCTAGGTCGGCCGCAGCGGCGCCGGGGATGCAGACGGCAAACACGCCGCTGGCAGCGGCAAGCTCGCGCGTGAAGGTGTTCTTGTCGATCACGACGGCTATACGGGGCGGCGTGAATTCCACCGGCATGGACCAGGCGGCTGCCATGATGTTGCGACGGCCGCCATGGGCGCTGGTGACCAGGACCGTCGGACCGTGATTTAGCAGCCGGCTGGCGTGCTCCAGCGCGACCGGCTGGAAGTGTTCAAATTGCTGAGTCATCCCCCATTCTAGCGCCGAAGCGGATTTCCGGCAGGCCGACCGCGTCCGTGACGGGCATGCCGAACACGCCGCCCGCAAACCGTTCGTTTTCCAGCAAGTCCACCAGGGCGCTGGTGACAAAGAGCCGGTCCAGCTCCGGTCCGCCAAAGGCCGGACAGGTAGGCTGGCTGACCGGAACGGCGATGGCACGCTCGATACTGCCGTCCGGCCGGTAGCGCACAATCCGTCCGGCACCCCATTCGGCGTTCCACAGGTAGCCGTCAGCATCGATCGCGGAACCGTCGGGCTCACCGCAGCCCGGCGGCAAATGGGTGAAGATGCGCTCTCCCGCAACGTCATCGCCATAGTCGCAGCAGCGGATCATGCCCGACAGGGAATCGCAGAAATACATGGTGCCGCCATCCGGGCTGAAGCAGATGCTGTTGGCAATCGCCACCGGCGCCAGCGGCAACACTTCGAGCTGCAGGTTATGGCCGAGCCGGTAAAAGCGCCCGACCGGGGCCCGGCCGATTGCTTCGTTCATGGTGCCGAAGACGAAGCGGCCCTGGCGGTCGCAACGGCCATCGTTGATGCGCGTCCCAGGCACGTCGGCCTCGACGTCGACGATCGTCATCGCTTCGCCGGTGGCAAAATCAAACCAGGCCAGCCGGCTTTCCAGGCCGAGCAACAGGCGGCCTTCGGAAGCAGCCAGTGCGAACGACCCCAGCCGTTCGGGCATGTCCCATTGCCTGGTTTCGCCGCTGGAGAGGTGGTGACGCCACAATCTGCGGCCCAGGATATCGGTCCACAACAGCGATTGGGTGCGCTCGCACCACAGGATGCATTCGCCCAGGGCATTCTGGGCGTCAACGATCAGCTCCATGTTTCACCTCCACCTGTCGATGACGTAACGTGTCGATGCACGGTAAGGCGCGCCGGGACGGCAAATAGCGTCGGGGAAAGCCGGACGGTTCGGGGCGTCGGGGAAATGCTGCGGTTCCAGGCACAGGCCTGCATGACGGGTAAAATCGCGGCCCTTGCCGCCCAGTGTGCCGTCGAGGTAGTTGCCACTATAAAACTGCAGGCCGGGGCAATCGGTATAGATGTCCATTTGGCGGCCGGACACCGGATCGGCGAGGCAGGCATGGGGTCCCGGCCCGGGTGCCAGCACAAAATTGTGGTCAAAGCCACGCGCCAGTGCGAGTTGCGGATCCGGCTGCGCCAGCGAATTGCCGATGCGCCGTTTCAGGCGGAAGTCGAAAGGGCCTCCTACTACGACCCGCAACTCACCGTCCGGCACCAGGTCCGGCCGCACCGGCAGGAATTCCCCCGCATCGATACACAATTCATGGCCGAGAATATCGCCCTCCCCGGCCAGGTTGAAATAGCTGTGCTGGCTTATGCTGACAGGTGTCGGCTGGTCTGCCACCGCCTGGTAAATGCAGCGCAGCTCGCCAGTGACCGTCAACTCGTAGGTCACCATCACCAGCAGGTTGCCGGGATAGCCTTCTTCGCCATCCCGGCTGAGCCGGCACAGGCTGAGGCGCGCCGCCTCGTTGTTGGTGCTGGCATAGCCCTGCCAGCAATGCTTGTGGAAGCCCCGTCGGCCGCCATGCAAGTGGTTCTCGCCCTCGTTCTGCGTCAACTGGACAATTCGGCCATCGCATTCGAAACGTCCATGGCCGATCCGGTTGGCGAAGCGCCCCACCAGTGCACCGAAATAGGCCGTATCCCGTTCGTAATCGAGCAAGGTTTCAAAGCCCAGCACGAAATCGACCGGCGCACCATAGCGCGCGAGCACGCGCCAGCTGCGAATGATGCAACCATAGTCGAGCACCGACAACAGCATGCCCTGCCCGTTATCGAGCGTGAATTCCATGACTGGCTCGCCATTGGCGAGCTCTCCGAACAGGCGGCTGTCGACATAGGGCTTCATCGGGCGCGCCAGGCGGCGAGCAGTTCGCGCGCCCTTGCCTCCAGGTCGGGCAAGGCGATACCTGGTTCATACAAGCGGCCGCCAATGCCAAAGCCGTCGGCGCCGGCGCGCACCCATTCGTGCAGGTTGCCAGCACTGACGCCGCCTACTGGCCATATCCTGGCCGACGGCGGCAGGATGGTCTTGACGCTGCGCAGCCCGCTCGGCCCAAGCGTTTCGGCTGGGAACCACTTGATCGCGTCTGCGCCGGCCGCCAGTGCTGCCAGCGCTTCGGTTGGCGTGGCTACGCCCGGCACTGTCAGCATGCCCAGCTCGCGCGAACGCCGCATGACCGCCGGATCGAAATTCGGCGCCACCATGACGCGGCCTCCCGCGCCATGCACTGCCTCCACGTCGACAACGCTGGTCATGGTGCCGCCGCCGACCAGTGCATCGGCCGGCTTGATGCTGTCCAGCACGCGGATACACTCCAGCGCCCCGGGCCGGTTCAGCGGCACCTCCAGGATGCGGAAGCCGGCCGAAAACAATGCGGCAGCCACCGCCGGCGCCTCGGCTTCGGTCAGGCCGCGCAGGATGGCAACCATGGGGGGCTGGAAATCGTCGATTGCGCTCATCAGATCGCCTCCATGAAGCGGGACAGGGCCGCGCAGTAAGCTTGGTCCGGGTCAATCAACTCCGTCGTATAGCCGAGCATCTGCGCGACTTCACGGTATGGCGCGGTCAGCTCATGCGACGCGATCAGGCGCAGCACCGGCAAGCTGCCCGCAGCCGGTGACGACTCGTCGCGCCGGGCCGCGAACTCGGTGCCGATCAGCAGGCCGCTCACATAGGAGCGCGTTTCTCCGGCGTCCGACTCCCCCGCCACCACGCGTGCCCGCGCTTCAAACAGAGTATGGCTCAGGGCTTCGGCGCTTTGCGCACGGTTGGCGCCGGCCCGCAAGGCGTCGGCGTCGGCTTTGCCCTCGGCCATCAGCGCTGCCAGTGTCCCCGACGAGCGCAAGGATGCGTACAACTCGCCGGTGATGAAAGTGGTCAGGCGGGCAATCGCTCCGTTGGCCACTTCCACCCATTTGCTGTGCGTCCCAGGCAGCACGTAACAACCGTCGCCGTGCTTGAGCAGATGCGCCCCGAGCAGCTGGGTTTCCTCGCCGCGCATGACGTCGATGCTGCCATGTTCGCGGTAGCAGTAGCCTGGCACAATGAAGCAGCCTGGCGCGCCGCTGACTGGCACCAGCGTCTCCGGCAAGCGATCCAGCGGAACGCTGCTATCGAGGTACGCGACTTCCTGCCATCCCTGGGCGCTGCCCACCATGCCGGACATGACTACCGGCACCAGCGCATCCAGATCGAGCTGATGCCGCAGCGCTTGCAATGCCTCCGCAAAATGGCCCTGGGCAGCCAGCGCGCCCAGGGCGTCTTCATGCTTGCGCAGGCACGCGCCCTCGGCGCCAATTACATAGGCACGGCGGTTGCTTGTACCCCAGTCGATGCCGAGCAGGCAGGCCGGTGCTACCATTCCGCCACGCTGCCATCGGCATGCCGCCACAGCGGGTTGCGCCAATCGGGCGCGGCGCGGCTGGCTTCGATGACCCGTTCTTCGTTGATGTCCACTCCCAGCCCCGGCAGGGGCAAGGGTTCGATATAGCCGCCCTCCATGCGGAAGTCATCCGCGTTGTGGACGTAATCGAGCAGTTCCGCGCCGGTGTTGTAGTGGATCCCCATGCTCTGCTCCTGCAGCACGGCGTTGTAGGAGACGAAGTCCACCTGCAGGCACGCCGCCAGCGCCACCGGGCCCAGCGGGCAATGCGGTGCCAGGGTCACGTCGTACGCTTCCGCCATTGCGGCAATGCGCAGGCATTCGCTGATGCCGCCGGCATGAGACAGGTCCGGCTGCAGGATCGCCAGCCCGCCCTGCTCCAGTACACGTTTGAATTCGAAGCGCGAGAACATGCGTTCCCCGGCCGCCAGCGGGATGCTGGTCATGTCGGACAGCCGCCGGTAGTATTCGGACTGCTCCGCCAGCACGGGTTCCTCGACGAACAGCGGCCGGTATGGTTCGAGCGCCCGCAGCAGGGGCTTGGCCATCGGCCAGGCGACGCGGCCGTGGAAGTCGATGCCGAACTCGATGTCATAGCCGAACGCGGAGCGGATGCCGGCAATGCGTTCAACGGCCGCGTCCACCGCTGTCGCGCAATCAAGCATCGCCATTTCCTCCGTGCCGTTCATCTTGAAGGTATTCAGCCCGATGTCGCGCAAGGTCTGGATCCCCGCCACCACTTCGGCCGGGCGGTCGCCGCCGACCCAGCTATAGATCTTCATGCGGTCGCGCACGCGGCCGCCGAGCAGCTGGTACACCGGCACGCCAAGCGCCTTGCCCTTGATGTCCCAAAGTGCCTGGTCGATGCCGGCTATCGCGCTCATGAACACCGCACCGCCGCGGTAAAAGCCGCCGCGGTACATGGCTTGCCACAGGTCGCTGATCTGGGCCGGATCGCGCCCGACCAGCAGCTCGCCCAGCTCATGCACGGCCGCCTCCACGGTCCGGGCCCGGCCTTCGATCACCGGCTCGCCCCAGCCGCTGACGCCCTCGTCCGTTTCGATCTTGAGGAACATCCAGCGCGGCGGCACGCGGTAGGTGCTCAGTCGTGTGATCTTCATAGTCAGGAAGCCTTCGGCGCCGCCTGGCTGCGGTGGCGCGCCACCTGTTCCGCCGCGCGCTTGCCGGCCAGGAAAGCGTGGTCGGAGTTATAGTATTCCCACTCGCTGTAGCGGCCCGCTAGCAGGATATCGTGCTGCGCCAGCCACTCGCGCACGATGCCGACGTTGCGCGCGCGCTGGTGATCGTAGACGACGTAAGCGACCGGCATATCGACCTGATTGGCCACCAGCACTTGATCGTCCTCGCGCATGAAGCCAACCCGGATCGCGTCACTGATGCAGCGCTGGATCAGGGCGTCGCCGTCGAGCGGGAGCGGCTTCCACGGCGAATAGGAAATTTCGCAGGTGAAGCCGAAACCGCCGGGCGCGTTGCATTCGGGGCTGGCATTGCCCTGCACGAAAATGCGGTGGAAAATGCTGTCCTCGGGGTAGTAGATCCAGTGCTTGTCCGTGACATCGGTGCGCGCGATGCCGATATTCACGCAACGGATCGAAATGTGCCTCAGGCCGCGCGCGGCCTCGCGCACTTCCGGCGGCGCCGTCGTGCCGATCAGCTTGACCAGCTCCGGCAAGGGCATGGTGCTGACCAGGTTGCCGTACTTGAAGCGCCGCCCATCGGCCAGCGCGACCACGTGTTCCTCCGGCAGCACCTGCGCCACCTCCGCCTTCAGTTCCACCTTGCCGCGGATCAGCGGCAGGAAGCCGTTCATCAGGGTCTGGAAGCCGCCGCGGCGCGGATAGCCGAAGCGCGCGTTCGGACCCATCGGCCGCGCCACCGGGCGCAAGGCGCCGTCGATAATCTCCGACAGGTCCGGCAAGGGCACTCGCCCTCCGAGCCAGGAGGTATCCATTTCGTCCAGGGGGACCGTCCACAGCTTGCGGTTGTAAGGGATGGCAAAATGCTTTGCGATCCCTTTGCCCCAGACCTTGTAAATGAAGTCTTCAAAGCTCTGGGTTTCGGCCGCCCGCGCTTGCGGTCCGGCAGCTGCGACATCAGTTGTGCCATCGGCGCAGCAATCCTCAACCTGCTGGCTGGCACAGGCTGGCGCCACGCTGGTCAGGCCATAGCGGGCTTCGATCGCCCCCAGGATGCACTCCTTGATCACGTCCGGCGGCAGGCCATACAGGGCACCCTGGAATGGATAGCGGGTGTACACGCCTTTGCTGTGGACCCAGGCCTCGCGCATCTGCCAGTGCTGGTTATCGCCCAGCAGCTTGTCGTACAGCTCCAGTACATAGGGATCGTTGGAGAACATGATGTGGCCGGCATGATCGAAAGTGAAGCCGCCGTCCTGGATTGAGCGGCACCAGCCGCCAACGGTTTCATTGCGCTCCAGCAGCAGGTTATCGGCGCCTACGTGGTAGGCTGCCGACAGGCCGGTCGGGCCACCGCCAATCACGATGCTGCCGTACGATTGCCCGCTGGCCGAGCCGCGCAGGGGATTCACCTTGCCCGCCGCGCCGCTTGCGGCGGCTTCAGGCGAGGCGCCTTTGCCGGCCAGGCGCGTAGCCTTGCCGCCTGGCGGTGTCTGGTCGATCAGTTCATGCATGCGGTCTGCTGTCGCGTCCCACGAGGTGCGGGCCACCACTTCGCGCATGGCTGCCGCCATCGCGGCGGTTTCTTCAGGCGTCTGCGCCAGCGCCGCTTCGCAATGGCAGATGAACTCGTTGTGTTCATGGCCAATCGCCACAATGTCGCCATACGGCTGCTCGACGTCGCGGATCGCCGTGCTGACGATAGGCAGTTCCGCCGCCATGTATTCCAGCACCTTGGTCGGGCTGATGAAACGGGTCGCTTCATTGAGCGCAAACGGCAGCAGGCAGACGTCCCAGCCGGCCAGGAATTGCGGCAGCGCCTTGTAGGATTGCTGGCCCAGGTAGTGCACGTTTTGCCGCTGGGGCAGCGAAGCCGGATCGATTTTCACCACTGGGCCCACCAGGACCACCTGCCATTCGGGATGGGCGTCGGCGATATCGGCAATCAGCTCGGCGTCGAAGCGCTCGTCGATGACGCCGAAGAAGCCCAGGCGCGGCCGGGGAATGGACGTATGCAGCGGGTGGCCGTTGCTGCGATCCAGCGCCTGCTCAAAGTGCACGGCATCGACGCTGCTCGGGAAGCAGTGCGCATTGTCGTGGCGTGAACGCTTGGCCTCATACAGGCTTGGCCCGCCGGTGAACACCAGGTCGGCAATGTTCAGCAAAGCCGTTTCGCGTTGCAGCAGCTGCTTGGGCGGATTCCTGAAGGCGCTCAGTTCGTCCATGCAGTCGTAAACAACCAGGGACGGATGCAGGGCCTGCAGCAGCGGCAGCGCCATCGGGGTGTAGAACCAGACCAGCACTTCCTCGCCTTCCGGCGCCAAGGCTGCAACCAGCGGCTGCAGCAGCGGGATCTGGTCATCGTGGAAACCGTGCGCCTGGACCGGCGTATGCGGCTGGCAGACCGTCAGGTTCGGCGCGGGATGGGACATGACCATGCGCGCCTCCCCTTCCTCATACACCGGCTCCTCGACGAACACCACCTTGTAATACTTGGCCAGGCGGGTGAGCAGGTGCTGGGGACGCTGAAATACGAAATCCCAGCGCAGGTGGCAAAAAACTATCAAAGTCTGCATGGCATTCTCCTTGGTTTCATTCAGGCTGTCGGTAAGCCGGATCGATTGCTGCAGGGCTGTGGCATAGGGCGCGACCAGGACGCGGGCCAGCGGGTCCGGCCCGTTGCGGTCCAGGTCCCACAAGCCGCTGTGGTGCCAGTGGTCGGCGTTATCCCAGTCGGGGCGGTCGACGGCGGGATACAGGCAGATGCCGCACACTTCCGCGCCGCGCTCGCGCGCCATCATGCTTTGCTCGGCCATCTCGCGTATCCAGGTGCCGCGTCCGCTGCCGACATGGCTGGTTTCCGCCAGCAGCACCGGCCGACCATAGCGCTGGTACAGTTCGACCAGGATGTCGGACAGCGGCCGCCGGCGCGGGTCGTCCAGGTGCCACCACAAGCGCATATTGGTGCCGCTCTCCCACTGGTTGCTGTGGTAGTAGTTGCCGCCGACCAGGTCCAGGTAACGCGGATGGCCGCCCAGTTCGGGCTCGACGCGGCCGCACAGCATGTCCAGCGCCTCATACTGGGACGCCGTCCAGCCGGCCGCCTGCGCCGCCCAATCCGGCCGGTCGCGCGGCGCGATGACGTGGATCAGCGGATCGCACTGGAAGAAGCGCGCGCCCGGGGTGATTTCGCGGATGGCATCGATGGCGGCGATGGAAGCGCGCACCAGCTGGCGCTTGCCAAGCTCCCCTGCCCGCTCGTGGTACATGTTCAGGCAGCGGAACATGTGCACCGACAGGCCCCACGCCGTGAAGGACAGTTCGTTCATCGGCGAGTACACCGGCTCTTCGCCCAGCCAGGGCGCCAGGAAACGGGCACTGGCTTGGCAGAAGCGTACGAAGCGCGGCACAAAGTCGTCACTGTAAATGTCAACGTCTTCCGGCCAGCCGTAGTGGCAGAAAGTCCAGCAGCTTTGCAGGCCCAGGTCGCGCGCCGCTTCCAGCCGCGGCAGCAGTGGCGAGAAGTCGAACCGCCCATCGCGCTCGACCAGGCGCCAGCCGATCGACTCGCGCACGGTGCGGATGCCGAATTGCGCCAGCAGTTCGTAGTCGGCCCGTGCCCGCTGCAGGTGGCCGGTGACCAGGTTCATGTCCTGCGGCTGCCCTGCATGGTTCACATGGTCGGCGCCCTCATAGCCGGCTTGCCAGAAAGTGGCGAAGGGGTGGCAGGCTGGATTCATCGGCGCACCTACCGCACGTTGCGCGTCGCCGCGCTGATCAGTTCAAGCGGGATCTTGGGCGTGCGGTCGGCATTCAGCAAGCCGTTCGTTTCCTGGAAGGTGTCGGCGAACTGGGTGTAGCAGAAGCCGCTGAACATCATGGTTTCATTGACCACCTTCAGCAGGGAGCGGTAGTGCTCAAGGAAGGCTTCCGGCGTGTTCTGGCGTGAATAGCCCCAGGTGTGGTGCGCCGGCGCATTGGGGTCGAAGGCAATGCCGCCGAACTCCGTCAAGACGATAGGCTGGCCGCGGTGCGGGAAGCCGTCCAGCGTGAGGATGCGCCCGCCCGGCCGGCGCTGGTCGAACAGGGTGCGTACCGGATCGGTGACTTCATAGCGCTGGCGCACGCGTTCCGGGTCGGGATCGTAGTCGTGGATGCCGAGGATATCGGTGGCCGATGCCTCCCAGCCGTCATTGCCGATGACAGGCCGCGTCTGGTCCAGCATGCGCGTCAGGTGGTACAGGGCCTCGACGGCATTGCGGTGCGACTGCACGGCGGTCAGGTTCGGCACGCCCCACGATTCATTGAACGGGACCCACACGATCAGGCTGGGGTGGCTATAGTCCCGTTCGATCGCTTCGGTCCATTCGTGCAGCAGACGCGTCATGGCCCGCGCCGAGAAGGCATAGGCGGACGGCATCTCTTCCCACACCAGCAGGCCTAGGCGGTCGGCCCAGTACAAGTAGCGCGGGTCTTCGATCTTCTGGTGCTTGCGCACGCCGTTGAAACCCATCGCCTTGGCCAGCTCGACGTCGCGGCGCAAGGCGTCGTCCGATGGCGCGGTCATCAGGCTTTCCAGCCAATAGCCCTGGTCGAGCACCAGGCGCAGGTGGTAGGGCCGGCCATTCAGCATGAAACGGTCGCGGTTGATCGAGACCGAGCGCATGGCCGTATAGGAGCGTACGCGGTCCAGCACCTGGCCGTCGCGGTACAGGGTCAGCTCCGCGTCCAGCAAGGTGGGCCGTTCAGGGCTCCACAGGATCTCGTTGCGCGAATCATCGATGCCGGGATCGGACAGCGCGATCTTGCGGTTGGCCTCCTGGCCCACCATCAGGTAGCTGTCGGCCGCCAGCAGCCTTTCGCCGTGCCACACCTTGACCTGGACCGCCAGGCCGGGCGAGGCATCGCCCCCGGCCAATACTTCGCAGCCCAGTTCATAGCCGTCGAAGATCGGCGTCCAGCGCAGCCTGCGGATATAGGTCGCAGCGACGTTCTCCAGCCAGACCGTCTGCCAGATGCCGGTGGTGCGCGGGTACCAGATCGAGTGCGGTTCGAGTTGCCAGTCCTGCTTGCCGCGCGGTTTGTTGAGGTCGGCAGGATCGTCTTCCACGAACACGACCAGCGTCTGTTCGCCATCAACCAGTTCGTCGGTGATGTCCGCTGTGAACGAAGTATGGCCGCCCTCGTGCACGCTCACCATATGGTTGTTGATCCAGACCCGCGCCTGGTAGTCGACCGCGCCGAAATGCAGCAGCGTACGCGCGCCGCGCTGGTCGACCTTGAAACGGCAGCGATACCAGCAAGCGTTATGGAAACCGGTATCGCCGATGCCGCTCAGTTCCGATTCCGGCGCAAACGGCACATTGATGCGGCGCGACCACGGGATATCGTCCGACGGCAGGCAGTATTTGTGCTCATCGTCGAATTCGAACTCCCACTCGCCGTTCAGCGATTGCCACTGATCGCGCACCAGTTGTGGCCGCGGATATTCGAATTGCCCCATCGTCTGCCCCGCCCGTTGTCGTTATTCGATGGGCCATCGTAGCAGCGCGATTGCCACAGCGCGCTTACGATACGGGCTGGAAAAACTTTCGCCGCTTTGCAGAAAGCCTTTAAATACTGGCGGTATGCGAAATGCCGCGCCAGGCGGTTAGCATGAAAGCATCAGCGGGCCAGCGGGGCAAGACCGACCGCGCCCAGCTGCCGCCGCGATTGCGGCCTCGACATGACGCGCTTGATGATGACGAGGGGGATGCGGCGTTCCACCAGTTAAAGGTAGGCGGCGGAAGGACCGGCAATGCCTTGCACCGCAAGGCCGTGATCAATCAATGCCGCCGTCAGCACGTCGATGCGAAGGTTGGCGCGGTTCCAGGTATTCATGGTGCCTCCTGTTCGCCGCCATGCTACATCGGCCGGCAGGCGCACGCCAACACCATGCCGCCGATTATCGCGGCGAGCCACCCAGCACGCGCGCCGGCAGCATGACAATGGCGCGCAGCAGTTCGAAGACCGCTTCGACACCGATGCCCAACAGGCGGAATGGCAGGAGCAGCAGCCAGACGATCGGATACAGGACCAGGGCCAACAAGGCCAGTGGCCAGCACAGGAACAGCAACAACAGCCATAAGATGAAGCCGAACATCCCAGTACCTCCGATTGAAGTTGAGGTGACTGTATCGCGGACGTCCGGCCCGGACAACGGACATGCGACCAATTGCAGATTAGACCGACAGATCGCGCAAAAGCGGGGTCAAGCTGCAAAAGCCGGCAAGGATGCCGATTCGCGCAAGGGCACTGCCCTCATGCTCGCTTGCAAGGACTGGATCTGGCCGCCGGCGCGGTAGGCAAAACTGACCTGGACCGTTTCGCCGGCATGCAGCTGGATGGGCTCGGCGAGCGGCAGGGTCATGTAGTGGTTCAGCCAATCGATGGTGCTGTTGCGCTCGGGCACCACGGCCAGGATGTTCTTGGTAATGAAACGCAGGGCGTTGAGCTGGCCATCACGCTCGGCTGTGAACTGGCCTTCCCAGCGGTACAGCATGTCGTTGGGCTGGGTGAAATCGATCAGCGAATAGACCTGGGGCTGGGCCAGTTCCAGCGTACCGTTCTGGATCTGGCCGGGCTGCTGAAATTGCACGATGGGGGCGATGAAACCGTCGAACTCGTATTCCTGCTGCACCGGCTGGACGGCCATCAGCACGGCTTCGGGCAGGAACACGGGCAGCGGGCCGCCAAAGCGTTCCAGGTAGCGCTGCTTGAAGTGCTCGATCACCTCCACCTGCTTTTCGCGCAGCATGGCGACGTGGATCATTTCACAAATCACCACGTCGACCGGTTCCGGCGGCAGGTATTCGAAGGCATCGGCGTGGACCACTTCGACGCGCTCGCCGTTCTTGTTGATGGCCAGGAATTTGCGGGCTTCCTGCACCATATCGGGATTGAATTCGACGCAGTACACCTTGCTCGCCTTCTGCGCGGCGAAAAACGACAGCACGCCGGTGCCGCCGCCCAGTTCCAGCACCTTCATGCCGGGCTTGACCACGTAATCGATGGCTGCCTTGAAGTTGTGCATGCGGTTGGCATCCATCAGCATATTGTGGTGGTAATGCACCGGGATGAACTGGCCGAGGTAGCAGCTTTCGATTTCGCGTTCGTTCAGCATGGCAGTGGCGCGCAGGGCGCGGTGGGTTGTCGACATCACGATTGTCACCCCAGGCGCGCCTGGCCATTTGCACGATATGAAAGGGAAATACCGCCTTATTTGCGGCTGAGGTGCGTCCGGATCTGTTTGGCGATCCACGGTTTTTGGGCGTGGACGGCGAATTCGGCGGCATTTTCACGCCAGGCGCGATCTTTCAGGGTAGCGTCGGCGCCATCTTCCAGCAGCAGCCTGACGGCGTCTTCCTGGCCCTCCCGGGCCGCCAGCATCAGGGGTGTGGTGCCGGTGGGCGAAGCGGCGTCGATGTAGGCATGGCGCTCCAGCAGGAGCTTCATAATGTCGAGGTCCCCGGCTGCCGCAGCGTAATGCAGTGCCGTCCAGCCTGGGCGGTTGACCTGCGCACCCTTCTCGAGCAGGGCCAGCACCGCGGGCTTGTTTTTTTGCAAAGCCGCCATCATCAGGGCGGTATTCCCGTTGGGGGACTGTTCGTCCACTTTCAGGCCGGGCTGGGCCAGCAGCAGCTTCGCCACCCGCATGGCGTCGTTGCGCATGGCGATGATCAGGCCGGTTTCCCCGCGTTCAGGATCATGCAGGTTGGGGTCCAGCCCCCGCGCCAGTACGGCCTTCACGGTCCGGTCGTCGTCAATCTGGACGGCGCGGAAAAACGCGACCTGGTCCGCCTCCGCGTCGACTTCCCTTGCCGCCGCCGGTCCGGCCAGCAGCATCAATGCGGCACTGGCCACGATGGCGGCTGCGGCGCGGCGGCTGGTCATCAGGCCGCCGCCTTGAACAGTTCGAAGAAGTTGGCCGAAGTCTGTTCGGCCACTTTTTCTACCGGCACGCCTTTGAGTTTCGCGATGAATTCCGCAACATGGGCCACATAGCCGGGCTCGTTCATCTTGCCGCGGTACGGGACCGGCGCCAGGTAAGGCGAATCGGTCTCGATCAGCATGCGTTCCAAAGGCACCTCCAGCGCCACTGCCTGCAGTTCTTTGGCGCTCTTGAAGGTCACGATGCCGGAAAAGGAAATATAGAAGCCCTGCTCCATCGAGGCCCGGGCTACTTCCAGCGATTCGGTAAAGCAGTGCATGACACCGGCGACGCCGCCTTGATCAGTGCCGGCGCCTTCTTCGCGCATGATGCGGATCGTGTCTTCCGAGGCCGAGCGGGTGTGGATGATCAGCGGCTTGCGCGTTTCACGCGAGGCGCGGATATGGGTGCGGAAACGCTCGCGCTGCCACTCCAGGTCGCCTTCAAGGCGGTAGTAGTCGAGGCCGGTTTCGCCGATGGCGACGATTTTCGGGTGTTTGGCCAGCCCAACCAGTTGTTCGACCGTCGGCTCGGGCGTGTCTTCGTAATCGGGGTGCACGCCGACTGAGGCGTATATGTGGGGATATTGCTCGGCCAGTGCAAGTACGCGCGGGAAGTCAGGCAGGTCAACCGAGACGCAGAGCGCGTGGCTGACTTTGTTTTCCGCCATCTTGGCGAGGATTTCAGGCATCCGGGCGGCCAGCTCCGGGAAGTCGATATGGCAGTGAGAATCAATAAACATCCCGGCATTTTATCGAATATTGGGGAACATTTCTGGTTCCAGCCTGTCCAAAGTCAAAACCAGCCCGATACGGCTACGCCAAAGTAGCGCAAACGGCGCACTGGAGGCGATATGGATATCGAGGAACGCATGGCCAAGGCAGAAACGGAAATTGCGATCTTAAAACAAATGCAAGTAGAGTCCCGCGCGGCAATGGAGCGCGGATTCAGTGAGCAGCGCGTGGCGCTGGCCGAGCAACGGGCGGCACTGGCCGAACTCCGTAGCATGATGGAACGCGGCTTCGCCGAACAACGTCAGGCCCTGGATTCAGGGTTGCGTGAAGAGCGCGAAGCGCGGGAGCGCGCAATTGCGGAGTTGCGTCAGGAAATGCAGCGGGCGTTCCGCTGGACCTTCAGCGCCCTGCTCTCGATCCTTGCCTTGGTGCTTGGCATCATCGCGCGGCTGGCCGGCGCCTTCTAATAAGCGTTCACGGCATGATGCGCCATTTTTCGGCGAAATCGGGAATCGCCTGCGGATGCGCAGTTTTCCAGGCTTCAAAATCAGGGCGGTAGGCTTCCTTGTACATCAAGAGGAAGATTGCCGTTTCGAGCTCGCCTGCGGCGTGCAGCTTCTTCAACGTGCGCAGGGCCGGCGCCTGAACCGCCGGCTTCCCTTTCTCCTCCAGCTCGGCAGCGACGTTGAAAGCCAGCGACCAGGCCCGCAACTCCCGCTGGAATGGCGTTTCCGGCTGGCCGTCTTTCCTGTCGATGGAGAGTGCCGTTGCATAAGCCAGCCACACGGTGCCATCCATGTTCGCAGAGCCATCCCCTTCGTCGGGAGACATATTGATGGTGGGCTTGCCGTTCGCGGAACTCCGCTGCACCCATGCCTTGCGCACGAGGCCAAGGCGAGCCATCGGCCGGTCAGACTTTTCCAGCAGCATTTTCATGCGCGCCCAATTTCCGGCCTCGCTCGGCATTGCTGCAATCGCGTGCAAGGTCGCGCCGAGTGCGCCGTTGCCGTCGCCCTGGCGCTCGCGGGCATCGGCCAGGAAACGCCATGCCTGCGAATCGAGGGGATCCGCTTCGGCAGCCAACTGGAACATCAGCTCCGCGCCGCCCCAGTTCTTCTCCGCAAAATAGGTATCGCCTTCCATCAGCAAGGCCTTGGTGTATTTCGGGTCGGCCTTATAGGCGGCACGGTATTTGAGGCGCGCCGCCTCGTAATGACCATCGTGGAACAGGACTTCACCCTCGCTGAACACCTGGGCGGCCGCCACATTCGGCACGTAGGCCGCACGCGGTGTCTCATCGTCGATGCTGCGCAGCACCTCGTTGGCAAGGGGATCATCGGGAGTCAGGGCCAAGGCCTGTTGCGCCAGGCCGCGTGCGCGCTCCACCTGGGCCTTTGCTTCAGGCGCGCTACTGCCCGCAGCTAGCGAGTAAAGCAGCAAGGCGACCGACGAGACCGGAGCTGAAGCTTCCGGCGATTCCTTGTGTGCGGCCTCGTACTTCTCAAGCGCTGCCTGATACTGTCGCTGCATGGACAACGTGTTGCCTTCAGAGACCAGGCGCTGCGATTTTTCGTTGCCGTGGAATGCGGCCTGCGCCGGGGTCACGACGGCCAACAGAAGCGCGACAGCCGATGCCCGCAGCATGGTCACGCGACGCGCTTGCCGAGGATGATCAGGTCGCGTTCGACGCCGTCTAGGTTGGCGACGCGCGGCAGATTCGCCCAGGTTTCGAAGCCGAACTTTTCAAACAGCGCCAGGGACGGCTTGTTGTGGCCGAAGATGAAGCCGAGCACCGTGTGCACCTGCACCTGCGGCGCGAATGCGATTGCTTCCTGCAGCGCGTAGCGGCCGACACCCTTGCCGCGCCAGGCTTCGTCGATGTAGATCGAGACTTCCGCGGTGCCCGCATACGCCGGGCGGCCGTAGAAGTTCGAGTACGAAATCCAGCCGATGATGCCATCACGCCCGGCTTCCTCGACCACCCATAAAGGCCGGCGCTGCGGCTGGTGGTCATGGAACCATGACAGGCGCGATTCGACCGATACCGGCTCGGTATCGGCAGTCACTTCACGGGAAGCAATCGTGCTGTTGTAGATCGCAACAATGGTAGGCAGGTCGTCAAGCGTGGCGATGCGATGGCGGAATGTCGTCATGCGTTACAGCGTGTGGGTGGCACGGGATGAGCGCAACGCGGCGCCCAGGATTTCTTCGATCCGCAGGCGGGTGCGGGTGCCGGTCTCGTCGTCCGGGAAATGCACGCCGATGCCCTGGGTCTTGTTGTTGGCGGCGCCGGGCGGCGTGAGCCAGACTACCTTGCCGGCAATGGCGTACTTGACCGGATCGTCCATCAAGGTCAGCAACAGATAGATCTCGTCGCCAAGCTTATAGGGCTTCTGGGTCGGCACGAACATGCCGCCATGCTTCAGGAAAGGCATGTAGGCCGCGTACAGGGCCGCCTTTTCCTTGATTGCGAGGGACAACACCGTTGGCCGGTTGACGGCCGCGGCGCCTGGTTCGGTTGGGCTTGCGCTCATTTTTTCCTTTCTTCAGCTACAGCAAGCAGTGTAGTCAAGAAGCATATCTTCAATAAACAATTTCGGGGACAGCGGATGGTCGGATGTCGCGCGCCTGTCATTGGCGCCCTTGATCGCTCCCATCAGGCGGCTGATGTTCACCTTGTCCGCCAGTCCGGCCAGCTCACGCTGGTACCGCGGATAATAACGGATGTTACCTGCAAGTTTGTACGAAAACAGATCGTAAAGCCAGCGTTGTTGCCACGAAACCAAGGCAGTCAGTGGTACTTTCTGCAATTTGTCAGCCGTTTTCAGCGCACCTTCCACGCTTGGACGGGCCAGGTATTGCAGGAAAGCGTCCAATTCTTCGCGGTTGCCCGTTTCGGAGGCAGCTACCGCGGCCAGCGGTGAACCACCCTGCTCGCGCAGCCAGCTGTCGGCATCGGGCACCCCCTGTTCCTTGAGCCAGGCCAGCGCTTCGGCGTGGGACGGCATCGGCATGGCAAATTTGCGGCAGCGCGACAGAATGGTCGGCAGTACCCGGTCCAGGCCGTTCGACGAGAGCAGGAACACGGTGCCTGGCGGCGGCTCTTCCAGCGTCTTCAGCAGGGCATTCGAGGCCGGCATGTTCAGCGCCTCGGCCGGGTACAGGACCACCACGCGCAAGCCCTGGCGGTGGGTCGAGATGTTCATGAAATCGGCCAGGGCGCGGATTTGCTCGATCTTGATCTCTTTGGAAGGCGCTTTCTTGGCGGCTTTCTTGTCTTCGCCCTCTTCGCCTTCCCCTGGCTCGTCTTCGAAAATCTCCGGCCGCACGCGGCGGTAGTCCGGATGGCTGTGCTGCAGGAACCAGCCGCAGCTCGGGCATTCGCCGCAGGCGTGGCCATCGGCGCGGGCATTTTCACACAGCAGGGCCTGGGCAAACTGTTCGATGAAATCGGATTTGCCGATGCCGGTCGCGCCATGGAACAGGATGGCGTGCGGCATGCGCTGGCGCAGCTGCTGCAGCTGCTGCCAGGCGCCCTGCTGCCAAGGGTAGACCTGGCCGCTCAAGCAAGCGCTCCCACGATCTGGGCCAGCTCGGCCTGGATGTCGGCAATGCTGCGGGTAGAATCGATCACGCGGAAGCGTTGCGGCGCCTCGGCGGCGCGGCGCAGGTATTCAGCGCGGGTGGCCATGAAGAAGTCCGCTTTCTCACGCTCAAAACGGTCCAGGTCACGGGTCGCGTCCAGGCGCGCGCGCGCCACTTCCAGCGGCACGTCGAACAGGATGGTCAGGTCCGGCTCCAAGTTCGGGTGCACCCAGTGCGCCAGGATTTCCAGCTTTTCACGGCTCAGGCCGCGGCCGCCGCCCTGGTAGGCGAAGCTGGCATCGGTAAACCGGTCGGAAATGACCCAGGCGCCGCGCGCCAGGCCTGGTTCGATGACTTGCGCCACGTGCTCGCGGCGGCTGGCAAACACCAGCAAGGTTTCGGTTTCGACATGCATGGCTTCGTGCAGCCACAATTCGCGCAGCTTTTCGCCCAGAGGGGTGCCGCCCGGTTCGCGCGAACTGACCAGTTCCAGGCCGCGCGCCTTGACCAGCTCGCCAACGAACTGGATATGGGTCGACTTGCCGGCGCCGTCGATGCCTTCGAAAGTGATGAATTTACCGCGTGTTGTCATTATTTATTGTTTTTGGTACTGGTTGACCGCCCGGTTGTGGTCGGTCAGGTTATCGGAGAACTGGCTGGTGCCATTGCCGCGCGCTACAAAATACAGCGCACCCGATTTGGCCGGGGCCAGCGCCGCCGTCAGCGAAGCAACGCCCGGCAGCGAAATCGGGGTCGGCGGCAAGCCCACCCGCATATAGGTATTGTAGGGGGTGTCGGTTTCCAGGTCCTTTTTTCGGATATTGCCGTCGAACTTGGGGCCAATGCCGTAAATCACGGTCGGGTCGGTCTGCAGCAGCATGCCGAGCTTCAAGCGGTTCACGAACACCGCCGCAATCATATTGCGTTCGGACTTCTGGCCGGTTTCCTTTTCCACGATCGAAGCCATGGTCAAGGCCTCGTAAGGCGTCTTGTATGGCAGGCCGGGATCGCGCTTGTCCCAGGCTTCGCCCAGGCGCTTCATCAGCATGCTGTGGGCCTGGCGGAAAATTGCCAGCTCGCTGGAATTCTTGGCAAACAGATAAGTATCGGGGAAAAACAGGCCTTCCGGGTCCTTGAAGTCGGGATCGATCTTTGCCATCAGCTCGCGATCGGTGAGCTCGGCCGTGTCGTGTTTCAAGCCGGTGTGGGCGGCGATGGCCTGGCGCATCTGGCGGAAAGTCCAGCCTTCGATGATCGTCAGCGACTCCTGGGCGAATTCGCCGCGCACCAGCTGGTCGATCAGGCGCACCGGCGTCGTGCCAGGTTTCAGTTCGTACGTGCCAGCTTTAAGCTGGCCGCTCTTGCCCGTGACCCGGGCCAGCAGGTTGAACATCAGCGGCTGGATCGGCACGCCGGCAGCGGCCATTTGCTGACCGGCGGCGCTGGCGCCACTGCCCTTGCTGATGGTGAATTCAATGGCCGGCTCCTGGCCAATGACAGGCTGGCCTGCCCACCAGGCAAACCCACCCACGGCCCCGGCCGCGGCCAACAACCCCAGTGCAATCGACTTCTTGATAAACGCCATTTCCAAATGCCCGTTCGGTAACCCAATCTTGAACCAGTTTCAGCCTGGACGACAGCGTTTTCCAAGCCCCCGGCGCGATTTGCGCAGGATCACTATAATGAAGCCCGTAATGATAATGCTTTCATCGCCAGAATATGGGAATTTATGAATAACTGGAATCAACTTTTAACACAGGAACATGAAACGCTGACCACCGGCCAGCTTGCGACCGGTTTTGTCGCCCCGCTGGCCGACCAGGGCCTGATCGCCTTCACCGGCGAAGAATCGGCCAGTTTCCTGCATAATCAGTTGACCAACGACGTCGAGCACCTCGGCCTGGGCGACGTGCGCCTGGCCGGCTATTGCTCGCCGAAAGGCCGCATGCTGGCGTCGTTCCTGATGTGGAAGACTGAAGAATCGATCTTCCTCCAGCTGCCGCGCGCGATCCAGCCTGCGGTCCAGAAACGCTTACAGATGTTCATCCTGCGCTCCAAGACCAAGCCGGCCGACGTGACCGAACAGTACGTGACACTGGGCATTGGCGGCGGCGACGCCGAAGCAGTGCTGCAGACCTGGTTTGACGTGCTGCCGGCCAAGCCGTTCAGCAAGATCGACCATCCGCTGGGCACTGTGCTGCGCGTTGCCGATGCATTTGGTGCGCCGCGCTACCTGTGGCTGGCGTCGGCGGAAACCGCTTCGGTGGCGGCGCCCATGCTGAAAGACCGCCTGGTCGTCGGCGGCGACGAGGCCTGGCGCCTGTCCGAGATCCATGCCGGTGTGCCTCAGGTCGGCCCCGGCACGCAGGAGCAGTTCGTGCCGCAGATGGTCAATTTTGAATTGCTGGGCGGCGTGAATTTCAAGAAAGGTTGCTACCCTGGCCAGGAAATCGTGGCGCGCAGCCAGTACCTCGGCAAGTTGAAACGCCGTACCGCGCTGGCATCGATTGCCGACGCCGCTGCGGCACCAGGCGCGGAAGTCTTCTCGCCGGCCGATCCGGAGCAACCATGCGGCATGGTCGTCAACACGGCGCGCAATGGCGCAGGCGGTGTCGATGCCCTGGTGGAGATGAAACTGGAAGCGCTGGAAGCGGGCGACGTGCGTTTTGGCTCCGCCAGCGGCCCTGCCTTGCAGTTCAAGCCCCTGCCCTACGCGCTGGATAAGCTCGACGTCTGACCATGGACCTCTACGTGTATTACAAGGTGCAGGCCGCGCACGCGGCTGGCCTGCAAGGGGCGGTGTACGCCATGCAGACGGCACTGTCAGCGTCGCACGGGGTGGCTGCGCAGCTCAAGCGCCGCCCGGAAGCGCCCGCGGGCGTGCAGACCTGGATGGAAATCTATCCAGCGGTGGCCGGGGATGCGTTTCTTGCCGCGCTCAATGCCGCGGTGGCGGACGCCGGCCTGGCGCGCTGGATTGATGGGCCGCGCCACATTGAAATTTTCGAGGACTTGCCACCATGTGCCTGATCGTTTTTGCGTGGCAGGTGGTGCCCGGAGTGCCACTGATCGCGGCGGCCAACCGCGACGAGTTCTATGACCGCGACACCACGCCGGCCGCGCCATGGCCCGACGCCCCGCACATCTACGCCGGACGCGACCTCAAGGCCGGCGGCAGCTGGATGGGCATCACGCGTCCTGGCAGCGCCATGCCGCAGGCCGCAGGCGGGCCTTCGCGTTTTGCAGCGATTACCAATGTCCGCAACCCGCAGGAACATAACCCGCTGGCCCCGTCGCGCGGACAACTGGTGGCCGACTTCCTGGCCAGCGACAAGACAGCGCAGGAATACGTGGCGCAGATCGCGCCGGGCGCAGGCGCCTACAACGGCTTCAACCTGGTGCTGTGCGACGGCCGGGAGCTGGTCTGGTATTCGAACAAGGGAAATGACGACCCGCGCAACGGCAAGCCGCTGGAGCCGGGGATTTACGGCCTGTCGAACGCCCTGCTCGACTCGGCCTGGCCTAAGGTGCTGAAGACCAAGGCGCAGTTTGCCAGCCTGCTTTGCCTCGGTGCGCCCGAAGATGCCTACTTCGAGATGCTGTCCGACACCACCCGTGCGCCGGACATGCGCCTGCCGGAAACCGGCGTTCCCCTGGAGCTGGAGCGGCTGCTGTCAGCCGTGAAGATCGAGTCGCCGAACTATGGCACGCGCAGTTCCACGGTCGTCAAACTGTACTCGGACGCGCCGGCGGAACTGCACGAAATCCAGATTCGTTAAGGCAGCTGCTCGCGCACGCAGGACGGTTTTTCCTTGCCCTGGCGGCTGCAGGAGATGAGGGTGCGGGTGCCGGTATCGATGGCATAGAAATGGGTCGGGCCGTTAGCCGTGGCGGGGGCCGCGGCGGCTGCCGGCCATGGCATGCCCGCGCCACCAACCTGGGCCTGGGCCACTTGGATCGGGCTGATGGAACCGGCGAGGAAGCCCGCGCCAAACACTGCGCAAACACCGAGCGCGATGATCGAACGTTTCATTTTCAACTCCTAGAATTCGTAGTGCATTTCGATGTGGGGAATGCCCGCTTCGTAGAAGACATCACCGGCCATGGCGAAACCATGGGCCAGGTAAAACTCCGCCGCGTGGGTCTGGGCGCTGAGGACAACCTTGTCGTCGCCCCGCTCGCGAGCCTTTTCCATCAGGCCTTTGAGGATGGCGCCGCCGACGCCTGCGCCGCGCGCGCTGCGCAGCACGGCCATCCGGCCGATATGCCCGTCAGGCAGCAGGCGCCCGGTACCGAGCGGCCTGCCGGCCGCGTCGTAGGCCACCGCGTGCAGGCAGACGACATCCCTGTCGTCCATTTCCAGGTCGGCAGGCACGTTCTGTTCCTGCACAAAGACTTCCATGCGGATCGGTTTTGCGTCGGCCTGCATGGCGGCCCAGTCGCCAAAGCGGAGTGTTGTCGTCATGCCGCGCATTCTCTCACAACATGGCGCGCAGGGCCTCACGAACTTGCGGCGTGGCTTCATACGGGTCGGCCGGGTTATGCTGGGCCACCATGTCGCGGGCCCGCTGCGCCACGCCGTCCAGCGCTTGCGGATGCGTGAAAATGTAGAACTTGTCGTCGGCGATGGCGGAGAAAGTGAGCTCCGCCACGTCGTGCGCGGATACCTTGCCGGAGGTCACAGCCTTGGTCACCATGGCTTGCGCCGCCATCTGGCTGGCGGTCGGCTTGCCTTCCATTGGCGTGTCGCCGGGGCGGTTGCGGTGCGACTGGTGGATACCGGTTGGGACGAAGAATGGGCACAGCACGGAAGCGCCGATCGGCGCGTCCACCAGCGACAGGTCGTGATACAGGCTTTCTGTCAGCGCGACCACGGCATGCTTGGACACGTTGTAGACGCCCATCACCGGCGGGCAAAGCACGCCAGCCATCGAGGATGTATTGACGATGTGGCCTTCGTAATCCGGGTCGCCCTTGGCGCATGCCAGCATCAACGGGGTGAAGATGCGCACGCCGTGGATCACGCCCGAAACGTTCACGCCCATCACCCAGTCCCAATCGGCTTCTGTCGCTTCCCACAACAGGCCGCCGAAACCGACGCCTGCATTATTGAAGACAAGGTGCACCGCGCCGAACTCGCGCATCGCAGCATCGGCCAGCGCCTGCACTTCAGCCGACTTGCGCACGTCGCAGCGAACGGCCACGACCTGCGCGCCCATGCCGCGCAACTCTGCCGCGGTGGCGTCAAGCGCGTCCTGCTGCACGTCTGCCAGCACCAATTTCATGCCGAGCGAGTGGGCCTTGAGCGCGAACTCGCGGCCGAAGCCGCTGGCGCCACCGGTGATTACTGCAACCTTGCCTTGGAAGTTTTTCATGGGGTAAGTTTCACAAGTTGTTTGCCGAAGTTGTGGCCTTGCAGCAGGCCGATAAGGGCCTCCGGCGCAGAGGCCAGGCCCTGGGAAATCGTTTCACGGTATTTGATCTGGCCCGATGCGACCAGCCTGCCCATCTCGGATAAGCCTTGCGGCCACATATCCATATGTTCGGTGACGATGAAGCCGCGCAGGGTGATGCGGCTCAGGAGCAGCTTCTTGGCGTTGCGGATCGGGATCTCGGCGCCGGTGTATCCGGCCAGCAGGCCGCACAGCGCGACGCGGGCGAAGGCATTGGTGCGCCCCAGCGCAGTGTCGAAGACTTCGCCGCCGACATTTTCGAAAATGGCATCAATGCCGTCCGGGGTGGCAGCGGCCAGGTCGACCTTCAGGTTGCCTGCCTTGTAGTCGACGCAGGCGTCGAAACCCAGTTCATTGACCACGTAATCGCATTTGGCCTTGCCGCCGGCAATGCCGACCGCGCGGCATCCCGCCAGCCGGGCCAGTTGGCCCACTGCGCTGCCCACCGCGCCGCTGGCGGCGGACACCACCACGGTCTCGCCCAATTTGGGGCGCAGGATTTCATGCATGCCGTACCAGGCCGTCATGCCCGGCATGCCGACCGCTCCGAGGTGGGCGGAGGCCGGGATCACGCTGGTATCTACCTTGCGCAAATCGGCACCGTCGGACACGCCCATCTCGGCCCAGCCAAACATGCCTGCCACGAACTCGCCCACCGCGAAATGGGCATTGCGCGATTCGACCACCTCGCCCACGGTGCCACCAATCATGGTCTGGTCCAGCGGCTGCGGCGCGGCGTAGCTTTTCGCTTCGCTCATGCGGCCGCGCATGTAAGGGTCCAGCGACAGGTAATGGTTGCGCACCAGAATCTGGCCCTCAGCCAGCGCCGGTACTTCGACTTCTTCAAGCCGGAAATTTTCCGGCACGACGGCGCCGCGCGGGCGCGATGCCAGCACGATGCGATGATACTTGGACATGCAAACTCCTTAGACCGCCGAGACCCCGCCATCTACTGCCAGGACCTGGCCGGTAATGTGCCGGCCGGCGTCGGAGGCGAACAGCGCTACCGCGCCCTTCAAGTCCTCGTCGCCGCCCAGGCGCTGTAGCGGCGCAGCCGCCGCCAGCTTGTCTTCACCCATGGCCTTGATCACCCCCGCGCTCAGTTTCGACGGGAAGAAACCCGGCGCCAGCGCGTTGACGTTGATGCCGTACTCGCCCCACTCGCCTGCCAGCGCGCGGGTAAAGTTGATCAAGGCCGCCTTGGACGTATTGTAAGCGACGGTCTTCATGGTGCCAGGGCCATTGCCAGCCAGGCCGGCGATGGATGCGATATTGATAATACGGCCGGAACGGCGCGGAATCATGGAACGCTTGCCCACCGCCTGCGACAGCAGGAAGATGCTGCGCACGTTCAGGTTCATCACCTTGTCCCACGCTTCCAGCGGATAGTCTTCCGCCGGCGCGCCCCAGGTGGCGCCCGCGTTATTGACCAGGATGTCGATATGGCCGCCCAGCGCGTCCAGCGTGGCGTCCACCAGCGGGTCGATCGATGCTTCCTTGCCCAGGTCGGCGGCGATGGCAAATGCTTCAACGCCGTTTTCCTTCAGCACGGCAACCGCTTCGTCCAGGTCGGCCTGCTTGCGCGAACTGACCACCACTTTGGCGCCCAGTTCGCCCAGTGCCAACGCCATTTGCAGGCCAAGGCCGCACGAGCCGCCGGTGACGAGTGCGGTTTTGCCTTTGAGGTCGAAGAGTTCCTGGGTAGTTCGCATGGTCGAGTCCTTATGTTTTGTAGTCCATGCACTGGCGCGCGTCGCGCACAGCGCTGAAAAATGGTTTAAGTGCCTGGTGCTGCGGGTGCGACTGGTAAGCGTCGAGCGCCTCCTTGCTTTCGAATTCGGAATACAGCACGACGTCGTAGGTGGCTTCCAGCCCGGGCTCGGCGATGCCCACTTCCAGTTTCAGGATGCCGGGGACGATGCCGGCGCAAGCCAGCAGCTGCTCCTTCATTTTTGCGGCGTTGGCGGCGCGGCTCGCGCCTTCGGCTTGGTCTTTCAGCTTCCACATGACGATGTGCTTGATCATTCGGTACTCCTCAGAACCACGCATCCTGCATGTCGAGCGTGGTCGTATCGAGGGCGGCCAGCAGGTCCAGCTGAGGCTGGATCTTGGGCAGCTCCCATTTGTAGAAATAGCGGCAGGCTTGCAGTTTGCCGCGCCGGAAGTTGTCGCCTTCCGGCTGCCTGGCGACGGCCGCCATGGCTTGCTGCAGCCAGATCCAGGCAACCACCACATGTCCCACCGCTTCCAGGTAGACCGTGGCGTTGGCCAGGGTCTGGTTAAGGTCGGGGGCAGCATACAGGGCCTGCGTGACTTCTTCAACCCGGCGCCAGGCTGCGTCCAGTGCGTTGGCGTGCGCCACCAGTTGGCGCGCGTCCGCGCCGCGGCCGGCATTGCGGGCCGCGTGCACCGTGGCGCGGATTTCCTCGGCCATGGTCCTGAGCAGCGCGCCGTCATGGATGCTGGCCTTGCGGCCCAGCAGGTCCAGGCCGTGGATGCCGTGCGTGCCTTCGTGGATCTGGTTCAGGCGGTTGTCGCGATAGAACTGTTCGACGTTGTACTCGCGGGTGTAGCCGTAGCCGCCGTGGACCTGGATCGCCAGGTTGTTCGCTTCCAGTCCCCATTGCGATGGCCAGGACTTGGTGATCGGCGTCAGGAATTCCAGCAGGCGGCCGGCACGCTGCCGGATTTCCGGCGTGTCGCCGGTACGCTCGTCGTCTACCAGGCGGGCGCTGTAAAGGCAAAGGCCCAGCGCGCCTTCCGCGTAGGCTTTTTGCGCCAGCAGCATGCGGCGCACATCGGTGTGGGCGATGATGGGGAGCTGCGGCGACGACGGGTCTTTGGCGGCAGGATGCCGACCCTGCGGACGCTCGCGGGCGTAGTCCAGCGCGTGCAGGTAGCCTGTGTAACCCAGTACTGCCGCTGCAAGGCCGACACCGATGCGCGCTTCATTCATCATGTGGAACATGTTGAACAGGCCCTGGCCTTCGCGCCCCACCAGGTAGCCGATGGCGCCGCTGCGGCCGCCGGGAAGATGACGCCCTTCGCCGAAGTTCAGCAGGCAGTTGGTGGTGCCGCGATTGCCCATCTTGTGGTTCAGGCCTGCCAGGGCAATGTCGTTGCGCTCGCCGTTGTCGAGCACTTTGGGGACGATGAAGAGCGAAATGCCCTTCACGCCTGGCACCAGCTTGCCGTCCGGGCCGGGAATCTTGGCCAGCACCAGGTGCACGATGTTCTCGGCCAGTTCATGCTCGCCGCCCGAGATCCACATCTTGTTGCCGGTCAGGCGATACTGGCCTTCGGCGTCGGGGTCCGGTTCGGCGCGGGTGGTGATGTCGGACAGGCTGGAGCCGGCCTGCGGCTCGCTCAGGCACATGGTGCCGAACCAGCGCCCTTCCAGCATCGGCCGCACGAAGTGCTCGACCTGTGCGGAAGATGCGCACTTCAGCAACGTATTGGCGTTGCCGATGGTGAGGAAGGCGTAGCTGGACGTCGCCATGTTGGCGGCGGTGAAGTAGGCGGTGACCGCCTTTTCCACCGTCAGCGGCAATTGCATGCCGCCCAGCGCGTAGTCCTGGCCAGCGGCCATCAGGCCCGCTGTCGAAAAAGCGTCCAGGGCGCGCTTCACTTCCGGGATCACGCTCACGCGTTCGCCGTCGAACTGCGGCTCGCGCTGGTCACTCAGCTTGTTGTGCGGCGCGAACAGGTCCGTCGCAATCTGCTCCGCGGTGTCCAGGGCGGCCGTGAAAGTCTCGCGGCCATGGTCGGCGAAGCGCGGACGCCTGGCCAGCCCTTCGACGTCGAGCCAGTCATACAGCATGAATTCGACATCGCGGCGATTCAGCAGCCGGGACGACATCACACCACCTCGAACAGGCCTGCCGCGCCCTGGCCGCCACCGATGCACATGGTGACCACCACATATTTCACGCCACGTCGCTTACCTTCGATCAGCGCGTGGCCGACCATGCGCGCGCCGGACACCCCATAGGGATGGCCAACGGCGATGGCGCCGCCGTTCACGTTGAGGCGTTCCATCGGGATGCCAAGCTTGTCGGCGCAGTACAGCACCTGCACGGCAAAGGCTTCATTCAATTCCCACAGGCCGATATCCTCGACCTTCAGTCCTGCGCGCGCCAACAGCTTGGGCACGGCGAACACAGGACCAATGCCCATCTCATCAGGCTCGCAGCCGGCCACCGCGAAACCGCGGAACACGCCGAGCGGCTGCAAGCCTTTGGCGGCCGCGATGCGGTCGCTCATCACGATGGCGCAGGATGCGCCGTCGGAGAACTGGCTGGCATTGCCGGCCGTGATCACGCCGCCCGGCACGGCAGTGCGGATGCCGCGCACCGCTTCGATCGTAGTGTCGGCGCGGATGCCTTCATCGGCCGCGATGGTCACCTGGCGCGTGCCCAGCAAGCCGGTCGCCTTGTCGGCCACGCCCATAGTCACCGTCATTGGCGCAATCTCGGCATCGAAGCGCCCGGCCGCCAGGGCCGCCGCAGCGCGCTGCTGGCTCTGCACGCCATATTCGTCCTGGCGCTCTTTCGGAATGCCGTAACGCTTGGCGACGATTTCGGCGGTCTGCAGCATCGGCAGGTAGATCGCCGGCTTGTGTTCGTCCAGCCACACATCCTTGTACATGTGCATATTCATTTCCTGCTGCACGCAGGAGATCGACTCCACGCCGCCGGCCGCGAAGATGTCGCCCTCGCCTGCCAGCACGCGCTGGGCGGCAGTGGCAATGGTTTGCAGGCCGGAAGAGCAGAAACGATTAATGGTCATGCCGGGCACCGTGACCGGGGCGCCTCCGCGCAAGGCGATTTGGCGCGCGATATTACCGCCAGTGGCGCCTTCCGGATTGGCGCAGCCCATGATCACGTCTTCCAACTCGCCCGCTTCAATGCCGGCGCGCGCTACGGCCGCCTGCAGTACGTGGCCGCCAAGGGTGGCGCCGTGGGTCATATTGAAGGCGCCTTTCCAGGATTTGGCGAGGCCGGTGCGGGCGGTTGAAACGATGACTGCGTCGGTCATGGAGGTCTCCTGAGGATGATTGTTTCGAACCAGCATAGCACAGGTTTAGCACGGTCGTTCGCTAAATTATCGCTGTTGTAAGTTTTGTGTAAGTTTCAAGAAAGAATGCTGTAAGAATACAGGTCCAGACTCCATCCTGCCGTTGAAGCATTTGGAACACTAACTATTAATCTGGAGACAAGCATCATGGCAATTAGTTCTGGCACCGCCGACGGGCGGAGCATGGGCGGCGGCAAGGCCGCGCCGATGACCAAGGAAGAGAAGAAGGTCATCTTCGCCTCTTCGCTCGGTACCGTGTTTGAATGGTACGACTTTTATCTTTACGGTTCGCTGGCATCGATCATTGCCAAGCAGTTCTTCGTCGGCGACCCCACCACTTCCTTCATCTTCGCGCTGCTGGCGTTTGCGGCCGGCTTCATTGTGCGCCCGTTCGGCGCTATCGTGTTCGGCCGCCTGGGCGACATGATCGGCCGTAAATACACCTTCCTGGTCACCATCCTGATCATGGGTATGTCCACCTTCATCGTGGGCTTGCTGCCGAATTACGCCAGCATCGGCATTGCGGCGCCGATCATCCTGGTCGCACTGCGCCTGCTGCAAGGCCTGGCGCTGGGCGGCGAGTACGGCGGTGCAGCGACCTATGTGGCGGAACATGCGCCGCACGGCAAGCGCGGCCTGTTCACGGCATGGATCCAGACCACCGCGACGCTGGGCTTCTTCCTGTCGCTGCTGGTGATCCTGGCCTGCCGCAATTCGATGCCGCTGGAAGAGTTTGAATCCTGGGGCTGGCGGATTCCGTTCCTGGTGTCCGTTGCACTGCTGGGCATCTCAGTGTGGATCCGCCTGTCGATGAACGAGTCCCCTGCATTCGCCAAGATGAAGGCTGAAGGCAAGACCTCGAAAGCGCCGCTGAGCGAAGCATTCGGCCAGTGGAAGAACCTGAAGATCGTGATCCTGGCGCTGGTCGGCCTGACCATGGGCCAGGCGGTGGTATGGTACACCGGCCAGTTCTATGCGCTGTTCTTCATGATCCAGACGCTGAAGATGGATATCGCCACGGCCAACATCCTGATCGCCATTGCGCTGATCCTGGCAACGCCGTTCTTCATCTTCTTCGGCAGCCTGTCCGACAAGATCGGCCGCAAGTGGATCATCCTGGGCGGCTGTCTGATTGCAGCGGCAACCTACTTCCCGCTGTTCGGCGCCCTGACCCACTACGGCAACCCGCAGCTGGAATCGGCGATCAAGAATTCGCCGGTGGTGGTAGTGGCTGATCCTGCATCGTGCCACTTCCAGTTCAATGCAACCGGTGAGAAGAAATTCCCATCGTCGTGCGATATCGCCACCTCGATGCTGTCGAAAGCTTCCGTAGCCTATACCCGCCAGGATGCGCCTGCCGGCAGCGTGGCCGTAATCAAGGTGGGCGACAAGGAAGTCCAGTCCTTCAATGCCACCATGACGGCCGACGGCCTGAACTTCGATGCCGATTCGAAGAAGAAGGAAGGCGATCTGAAAAAGTCCGTGGCTGAAACCGTGAAAGCCGCAGGCTATCCAGCCAAGGCCGATCCAGCGCAGATCAACAAGCCGATGATGGTGCTGATCCTGTGGGTGCTGGTGCTCTATGTGACCATGGTGTACGGTCCGATCGCAGCGATGCTGGTAGAACTGTTCCCGACCCGCATTCGCTACACCTCGATGTCGCTGCCATACCATATCGGTAACGGCTGGTTCGGCGGCCTGCTGCCAACCACCGCCTTCGCACTGGTGGCATTCAAGGGCGACATCTACTACGGCCTGTGGTATCCAATCGTGATCGCGCTGGCGACCCTGGTGATCGGCGCGCTGTTCATCCGTGAGACCAAGGACAACAACATCTACGCGCAAGACTAAGCGGCACCGTTGCCGCTTGAAGCCGCCCTGCCCGGGCGGCTTTTTCTTTTAGCGCCGCTTTTCCGTGTGCTCCAGCGCGTAAGTGGCAGTGCGGTCGATGATGGTGCCGCCCAATTCGGCAATTTGCTTGGCAAAGGCTTCGTTGCCGATCGTTTCGCTCAGTGCGACAAAAGTCAGGCCGCCGACCATCGGCAACGTGTACTCTTCCAGTTCGTCCGGCCGTGGTGGACGCGGTGGGCGCGGGCCATGGCCAGGCCAGTTGAGTGGCGGGCGTGGCACCGTGCCGCACCAGTCGTCGAGGATGGCTTTCAGGAAGGTTTTGGTGTCGCCTCCCTGCGTGAGAATGGCCGCGGCGGCATCGACCTGGCGCTGGGCCACGTCAACAGCAGCAAGCTGTGCCTGCAGCCAGGGATGTGGCTGAGGTTCGGCCAGCGTGGCCGCAATCTGGAATTTCTTGCCAAGTGGCCCGCCACCAATCACTTCCCAAATTTGGGGATGGGTGCGGGCGATGATTTTGGCCAGGGTTGTACTGATGTGCAATAGTTCTGACATGGCGTCTCCTCCAGAACAGTTGGGGTATCGGAGACGCCGGAGCGGCGGCTCCAGCAAAAACTCTACGCCGTTAAGCGCCGCAAATACTCACTCTTTGTCACTGCGACGCGCGCGCAACAGCCTGCACGCCCAGAACAACCAGTAAAGCAATAAACGCTATCAAGCCGCCGCCACCACAAAAGACGGCCAACGTCCATTTTGCCGTTTCATCGTCTTTGAATCGACGCGCTAACCATCGCCTGAGCATTTCGCCTCCCCACTAATTTTTGAAATGGGCCGCGACGTACAATGCCGCAGCGCAAACAGTCAACATCAACGAGCCAATAAAGCATCGATAGTGGCTGAACCACGCAGTGCGGCGTACCTCGCGAATAGAAGTTTGAAACAGCGCACCGCCGCATGCAAGCAAGCTCGACAGGACCAAAACCAGCACGAGGATTCCAAAGATCCATTCGGTTCCTGCCTTCCCGTAGACTTCACGCATCCCTGAAGCGCAGAAGCCTATTGCGGCCCAACAAAGTTGGCCATCCTTCACAGCAAGAAGAGGGTTAATCCGTTTGCGCGGAACGCGAGGCAACGGAATGCAAATGAACACCAGGTACATTCCCAACGGCGCGAGAATGGGTAGGCAGATATTGATAAGCAACCAGCCCATTAACAAATGCCTCCCAAGAGTAGCAACTCATAGTAGGCATTTGCGCGGCTTTACATATTGACCTAAATCTATACGACCGGCAGATTAGTCGATGATGCGGAGGGAGAAATCGGTGGCCTTGATGTCTTTGGTCAGGGCGCCGATCGAGATGCGGTGCACGCCGGTTTCGGCGATGGCGCGCACGGTGTCGAAGTTGACGCCGCCGGAAGCTTCCAGCAGCGCGCGGCCGCCGTTCAGCTGCACGGCTGCGCGCATCATGTCGAGGTTGAAGTTGTCGAGCAGGATCGAGACTGCGCCAGACGACAAGGCTTCTTCCAGTTGCTCCAGCGTTTCCACTTCAACCTGGATGCTGACTTTCGCGTCGAGGCGCTTAGCCGCTGCCAGAGCGGCAGTGATGCCGCCGGCCGCCGCGATATGGTTTTCCTTGATCAGGATGCCGTCGTACAGCGCCAGGCGCTGGTTCTGGCCGCCACCCACGCGCACCGCGTACTTCTGCGCCAGGCGCATGCCCGGAACAGTCTTGCGGGTGTCGAGAATAGCTGCAGTGGTGCCGGCGATCACGTCGACATAACGCCGCGTAGCCGTCGCCACGCCCGACATCATCTGCATGAAGTTCAGCGCGGAGCGTTCGGCGGTCAGGATGGCGCGGGCCGGGCCGACGATGGTGCAGACAGGCGTGTCCGCGGCCATCAGGTCGCCTTCGGCGTAGTGCCAGTCGATGCCGATCGACGGATCCAGTGCTTCCATTACGCCTTCAAACCAGGGCGCGCCGCACAGCACGGCCTCTTCCCTCACGATGACGCGCGCCGTGGCGCGGCCCTCTTCCGGCACCAGCTTGCCGGTCAGGTCGCCGGTGCCGATGTCCTCCATCAGGGCTGCCAGCAGGTTGCGCTCATAGGCGCCCGCCAGCGCATCGTCGAACGGTGCGAATTTATTCTTCAGTGTGCTCATGCAGGACCGATACCTTGGAACAGTTGCGCTTCTTTCGCCAGGTCTGCGCCTGGAGCGACTTTGGCTTTCTTAGCGGCCGCGAAATCAAGCATGCGGTTGATCGAACGCTGCGCCAGCTTGCCGATCTCGGGATCGACATGGATTTCGTTGTTCATGTTTTCCAGCACGTCGGCCAGGTTGCGCAGGCCGTTCATTGCCATCCATGGACAGTGCGCGCAGCTCTTGCAGGTGGCGCTGTTACCGGCGGTTGGCGCTTCGATGAAGGTCTTGCCCGGCGCGGCCATGCGCATCTTGTGCAGGATGCCGTTGTCGGTGGCAACGATGAATTCGGTGTTTGGCAGGCTGACGGCGGCTGCGATCAGCTGCGAAGTGGAGCCCACCACGTCGGCCTGCTCGACCACGCTGGCCGGCGACTCAGGGTGCACCAGCACTTTGGCGTTCGGATGCTCGGCCTTCAGCAGGTCCAGTTCCACGCCTTTGAATTCGTCGTGCACCAGGCAGGAACCCTGCCACAGCAGCATGTCGGCGCCGGTTTGCTTCTGGATGTAGGAGCCGAGGTGCTTGTCCGGCGCCCACAGGATCTTCTTGCCCTGCTCGTGCAGGTGCTTGACGATGTCCAGGCCGATCGAGGAAGTGACCATCCAGTCTGCGCGCGCCTTCACGGCGGCACTGGTGTTGGCGTACACCACCACGGTGCGGTCCGGATGCTGGTCGCAGAAGGCGATGAAGTCTTCCGGCGGGCAGCCCAGGTCCAGCGAACAGGTAGCGTCCAGGTCCGGCATCAGCACGGTTTTTTCCGGGCTCAGTATCTTGGACGTCTCGCCCATGAACTTGACGCCGGCCACCACCAGGGTCTTGGCCGGATGGTCGCGCCCGAAGCGCGCCATTTCCAGCGAATCGGAGACGCAGCCGCCGGTTTCCTCGGCCAGGTCCTGCAGGTCGGCGTCCACGTAGTAGTGGGCCACCAGCACGGCGTTACGCTCGCGCAGCAGGGTCTTGATGCGTTCCTTCAGCAGGATTTTTTCGTTGGCCGGCACAGGTGCCGGGGTGCGGGCCCACGCATGGGCCACGCAGCTGCCGCCTTCGACTGGCTTCTCGAATTCGACAGTCTTGATCGGAGTTTCAATCATTACTCGATGCCTTGGCTCTTCAG